>Ga0334898_1000309_pt1 | contig 85354 bp, 72 predicted proteins | sample GraSluR3_MG_10_FD_207228 | JGI IMG/M metagenome (GOLD analysis project Ga0334898, IMG submission 207228) | Sludge microbial communities from methane-producing bioreactor in Wageningen University, Netherlands - Granular Sludge_3_08-R3 | ecosystem: Engineered > Bioreactor > Anaerobic >... | reverse complement strand
TGATTTTGAGATGATCGGCACATCGGAAGAGACTACATATATAGACGAATTGGATGAAGGTGGCTATTATCAGTACTATGTCACCGCAGTTTACAACGAAGAATATGAATCTGAGCCATCCAACACAGTCGAGATCGATGTAGTAGATGCCGGTGATGATCCCATCCCGATGGTAACAGAGCTAAGCGGCAACTATCCGAATCCGTTCAATCCGGAGACTACGATCAGTTATAGTCTCAAAAGTGAAGAACATGTTGTCATTGATATCTACAATATCCGAGGACAAAAAGTGAAGACCTTGGTCGATGAACAACAAACAGCCGGTTATCACACGGTAGTATGGAATGGCAGAGATAGTAATGATCGCTCGGTAGCAAGCGGAGTCTATTTCTCCAGAATGCGTACCGGTAAGTTCACTAGTGCCAAGAAAATGATCCTGCTTAAGTAAGATAAGCTGAAGGGATAAACATATCCCGGAGTAAATATAGAGAGCCGGTTTTTTAAACGCCGGCTCTTTTTTTTGTTATAAAATATGAAACAATATCACTTATTTCAGAATATGATTGACATATTGTATGAGCAGTTTGAGAATATAAAGGAAGCCTTTTTTGCCACAAATTATACAAGCTTTCCGGTGTTTTGTTTTGTGCCAAAGGTCTATTTGTGTGCATAATCCTACTCTCTATCATCTTCCATGGAGTATTTAACCATATACAGAGTTCAGATTCATTCCTCAAATAGGATCTATTCTTCAGGCTCTCTACTATACCGCCACCGGTGGCTATTATTCCGGATGCTTGTAAATGCATGAGCATATCAGTTTCGAGCTTACGGAAACAATCTTCACCATCATTTGTAAAAATCGATGATATTGTCCTCTTCTCTTTTTTTTCGATCTCATAATCGAGATCGAAAAAAATAAGTTCTGTCTCGGCTGCGATTCTTTTGGCAATTGTTGTTTTGCCGGCTCCCATAAATCCAATAAGATAGATCATAAATGAAAAAAGGCGACTATAGTTAGTAGCCGCCTTTATATATCAACTTTTATTCGATTGGATCTTTTTGCGTTTCTGTTTCAACCGGATCTTCCTTCGGTAAATCTTCGGGCTCCGATTTTTCTTCTGCTTCTGCTTCTGGTTTATCTTTCGCTTCTTCTTCTTCTTTTGGTTCTTCCTCAGAAGCATCCGTGGGTTCCACTTTTTCTGCAGTTTTTTCTTCGGAAGTAGATTCGGCTGGTTTTGGAGCCTCTTCTTCAGAAACACTTTCCGAAGCAGCCGGTGCAGTTTCAGTTTCCTCTACTTTTGCAGCTTCTTCCGGTTTGGGACTTTCAGTTTCAGCTGTAGTTTTGGCTTCTTCCTTTTTCTTCTCTTCTTTTCGAGCTTTCTCTTGCTCTTTTTTCTTTTGATAAGAAGCCTGCATTCTCTCCTCGTGGCTACGAATGAATTCTTTCAGCTCATCCTCTTCTTTACGGAAGAAATATGCTTTCACACTCAAGATAAGCCTGCGATTTTCCAAATCCAATTCGATTACCTTCAGCGGTAGTTCTTCACCGAGTTTGAAAGCGGCAGATGCTCTTCTCAATCCGGGGATAGCCAGATGAGATAGTGGTACGAAACCTTCTACGATAGTTTCGTTTACAGGTATATCTACCAACACACCTTTAGCGATTATCTTTGATATCTTTGCAGTCAGTTCGGAATTGATAGGAAGCTTCTCGTCCAGTTTTTCCCAAGGATCCGGGGAGAGCTGCTTGATACCTAAGGCAATACGATGCAAAGTCTTGTCTATGGAAAGCACCTTCGCTTTTACCATATCTCCTCGTTTGAACATTTCTTTGGGATGATAAATCCGTTTTGTCCAAGAGATATCCGATATATGGATCAAACCTTCAATATCTTTTTCGATTTCGATAAAGATACCGAATGGTGTAATGCTTTTTACCGGTCCCTCTACGATAGAACCTTCCGGATGAAGCTCGTCTATCGTTAGCCAAGGATTGGGTTCCATCTGTTTGATACCGAGAGATATACGCTTATCCTCTTTTGAAGTAGAGAGGACGATCGCTTTTACGGTCTCGCCTTTCTTTAATACTTTCTTAGCATGTTTAACTCTTTTTGTCCAAGAAAGTTCAGTTACATGAACCAGACCTTCCACACCCGGTTCAAGTTCGATGAAGGCTCCATAAGAGGTAAGATTAACTACTTTACCTGTCACGATAGAGCCTTCGGGATATTTGGCTTCGATGTTTTCCCAAGGATGTGGTACCAACTGCTTCAATCCCAATGATACTTTATTTTCGTCTTTGTCAAAATTAAGAACTTTTACTTTGAGCTTATCGCCAATGCTCAACATATCAGACGGATGATTTAGATGTCCCCATGACATATCGGTGATATGTAGCAAGCCATCTATGCCACCCAGATCCACAAAAGCGCCGTAATCGGTGATATTTCTAACTTCACCATCCAGTTCGGCACCTTCCACCAGCTTATCTTTGAGTTCATCTAATTTCCGCTTTTGGTCTTCTTCCAATACTTTTTTGCGGGAAACAATGATGTTACGCCGATCTTTATCAATGGTCAGGATTTTGAACTCATATTCTTTGCCGATGAATTGGTCGAGATTCGGGATCGGTTTTGTAGAGATATGTGAGCCAGGTAAGAAAGCTTCAAGGTTATCAATTTCTACTATCATTCCTCCTTTTACACGACGTCTCAAAATGCCGGTGACAGTTTCATTATCCTCTTTGAGCTTTTCAAGTTCAGGTAAATTGGAATAAAAATCCGCTTTCTTTTTGGATAATTTCAGACGACCACTACCATTTTCAGCAGATTCGATATAGACTTTGATCTTGTCATTCTTTTCCGGTGGAGATGCAGTGGGGAAATCTTTGATCGATACTGCGCCTTCCGACTTATAGCCGATATCTACCAATACATTACGCTCATCCACGTTTACCACAGTGCCTTCGACGATCTCTCCGGGTTTAAATCTGCTGAAATGTTCATCCAATAAATTTAGCATCTCTTGTCGATTACTATTCTCTTCTGGTTGCTCATCATCGGATTTCAGAGACTCATCTTCTTTTTTCTCAGCCTCGATTTTTTCTTGGCTTTCACTTTCTTCAGCTTCCGAGAGATCTTGCTCGGAAGTTTCTGCTTCCTTTTCTGTGTCGGATTCTTTTTCTTTCGTTTCTTCAGATGTAGAACCGGTGTCTTCTTCCTCTTCCGAAGTTTCCTTGTCTTCAGTAGCTTCGATTACCGGTTTTTCTTCTTCAGCTTTCTCTTTTGGTTGCGATGTTTGTTCGGAAGCTGTGTTCTCTGTAACTTCGATGGCTTCCTTTTCCTCGATAGGATGCTTTTCATCCTGTGTTGAAATTTGATCGTTAACTCTCATTTTCTTTCCTCCTTGAAACCGGGGATAGCTTCGATTTTATCTACTTGTCGAGATTTATCCCCCGTACATTCTATTATTTTATTATATACTTCCACAATGATCCAGTCCGGAGTAGAAGCACCTGCTGTTATACCTACATTCTCCTTCTTGTCGAACCACGATGCTTCGATCTCTTGCTCCGTTTCAATATGGTGTGTCTCTGTAATATTTTGGCAAATATTGGCAAGCATTTTTGTGTTCGAACTATTTTTCCCACCTATTACGATCATCAAATCACTGATTTTAGCAAGTACCAACGTTGATTCTTGACGGATATTGGTAGCGCTGCAAATCGTATTGATTATTTTTAGTTCATTACAATATGGAACCAATTGACAAACTAAACTTCTAAATTCTTCACTATTTCTGGTAGTTTGCGATATTACTCCGACTTTTTGAAATTTTTTGTTTTTCAACTGCTCCGGATGTGATATAATTAGAGCTTCACCTTGAACATAAGATTTCATTGCGATCACTTCAGGGTGGTTTGCATCTCCATAGATTATTACCCGATAGCCATTTTCACTTAGCTCTTTGGCATAATCCTGCGTTTTGGAAACATACGGACAAGTAGCATCAATCACATGGACGCCGTGTTTCAGCAGTGTGTCTTTGACTGCCTTTTCCACACCATGCGAACGGATGATTACCGGTGAATTACTGATTTCAGAGATAGAATTTACACTGTTGATTCCCGCTTTTTTCAATCTTTCGACCATTTGAGGATTGTGGATCAGTGGTCCTAGTGTGACAATGTTATCATGGGCATTAGATGCTTCCAGTGCCATATTTATGGCTCGCTTCACACCAAAACAAAAACCGGAGTTTTTAGCTATCCTTACTTTCATTTCTAAGCTCATAAATTTTTTCTACGGTATAATTAGCTAAAGAACGATACATTTGCTTCTTATCCTCATACTCTCCTTTTACAAAATCTTTTGTCTCTATTCTTCTGCCAATTAAAAATTCCAAACGCTTTTTTCTTGTCAAGCATTTCCATAATTGATTGGAATTGTTTATATAAATAGGCAATATATCTTTGGCGGTCTCAACAGCAAGTTTGCCTACTCCAGCTTTGACGGAAGACTGTTTGCGTGTACCTTCGGGGAAGATCAATATGCTCTCACCTTTCTCCAATATACTTTTGATTATATTCAAAGCATTTCGATCAAATCTGCCCCTTTTGATCGGAACCAGATTGATATATTTGAGTAGGATTTTGATGACAGGGTTGTTGAGAAGCTCTGCTTTTGCCACATAGTAGATTTCGTATAGTAAGATCGAACCAATAAACGGCGGATCATTTGCCGAGATATGATTGGAAGCGATGATGCAATTTCTGGCATATTTGAGCCGCTCTTTGTGGATGATCTTGTAATTCCAAAAAAGTTTCATATACATTCTGATGAAATAAATTATGATTGAGTAGACAGTATTCTTCTTAGGTGGAGAGATATGAAACAATATGGTTTCGACCTGTTCTGTAATACTTAGATCGGTTGTATCGATCTCGATAGCATCTTCTGCTTTTTTTAATGGGGAATGAGCTCGGGAAGAATCATTTTTATCTCTCCATTTTAGCTCTGCTAAAATCTTTTCAAACGATGTACTCTCTTTCTCTTTCTCATCCATCTCTTTCCAGCGTCTGTTAGCGCGAGTCTCTGCATCAGCTGTCATGAAGAACTTAAAATCTGCATCGGGGAACACGACTGTACCGATATCTCTGCCATCCATGACGATCCCACCTTTTTTGCCCATCTCCCTTTGCAGTTCTACCATGCGCTCACGAACTTTACCAAGCACAGCAATTTCGGAAGAACGTTTTGTGATATCAACCTCTCTGATTCGTTTGGATACATCTTCACCATTTAGGATGATCTTATTCATCTCATCAGTTGGTTGAATATCGATTTCGATCTTCGAGAGCATATCATCGAGCTGTTTATCATCATGAATATCGACATTATGTTCAACCGAATATAGTGCACAGGCACGATACATTGCTCCTGTATCGATATAAGTATAGTTCAATATCTGGGCTAACTTTTTCGCTGTCGTACTTTTACCCGAAGCTGCCGGGCCATCTATGGCAATTACATATTTTTTACTCATAACCGACCTCGCATTATTCAAAATTTATAGATCAAACTAACCGAACTATCCTCGAACTTGAGATGAACATCTCTCTTTTTCGCCTGATAGTCGTATAAATGGGCATCCACAAATGCATCTACTACTGACAGGAATATATAGACCCCCGTCCACCATAAGTTGTCCTGCCTTTTGTAATAGTAATCCAAGTAGGTATTATAATCCGCTTCATCCATGGTGATAGCATACTTATCATAGGCATCTTCAGCTTTGATATGATTATATAATGTAAGTCCCAATAGAGTTGCTTCTATAGAAAAAACGACGGCAGATTTCAGATAGGACTCATTGTAAAACTGCCCTCCACCGGGGATGAATAACGAAAGTGCGGCTGCTTTCATCGGAGTTTTGGTTTCTGCTATCAAACCGGTAAATATAAATAAAAGGAGCACAATTATGATAGTTATCTTATTCATTTTTAATTTTCTCCTTGAGGGATAATAGAAAAAGCGGTATCAGTATCTCATGATGACCAAGAAAATAGAAACCTTTGCCACCACTTTTGGTGGGACGTTTAGCAATATTATTCATAGGACGGTAGTGCATGAGCATATCGAATATGGCAGTGTAAAAGTCTCGAAGCGGATAATCCAAGTTTCTGACGACTGTTATGGCTTTGAGAAATACTTCCGGTAAGATTACTGCAGAGCCAAAATTTAGATATACTCCACCATCGTTCAAGCTTGTTATATTCTTACAAAATATCCGGAAATCTCTGAGAGAACAATCTCCGATAGCTTTGCCATCAGCAGTATTATGTTGATGGACTATATCTGTACCTAGAGCAACATGGATGGTGAATGGGATCTCGTATTCATAGGCAGCAGCCAGCAACGAATAGCCCTTATAATCCAGGTCGGATTCATAGATATATTTGCCCATAGCTTCACCCAAACCTAAGCCGGCTGCGGAAGCTTCAGAAACTATCCGATTGATCTTTGTCCCGGTCTCCTCTGCCATGCCAAAGGAACCGTCTTCTATGGCAGAAGCCACATCTTCAGATGTCTTTCCCTGCATAGCGATCTCGAAATCATGTACGATTACCGAGCCATTGGCTGCCAAACCTGTGATGAAACCGGTTTTTATCATGTCGATCAGAAGCGGGGTTAAGCCACATTTGATCACATGACCACCTAACCCGACTATAATTCCTTTTTTTCTTTTGTATGCCTCTGTACAAATCGAGATAAGTTCCTGCATATCTTTTGCTTTCAAAATATTTGGCACACATTCCCAAAATGAACTCAAATCAATCTCTCCGGATTTACCGAAATCCTCAATATGCACCAAATTATGCCGATCCGAAAGCGGATATTTTTTCTGGTTGGTTAGGTCAATCTCTTCGTATTTTCCCACATTACCTCCTAATCCAAAGTCTTATCCAAAACCGAAATAATAGAATTTTTAAATTCGTTGAACTGATCTTGCAAAATCGCTTCTCTGACCCTTTCCATCAGTTTCTGATAAAAATAGAGACTGTGAAGTGAAGCGAGTCTCATAGCAAGAAGCTCATTTACACTAAATAGATGACGAATATATGCTCTGGAGAAATTTCTGCAAGTGTAGCAGTTGCAATCCTCATCTATAGGTGAAAAGTCTTCTATATAGCGAGCAGATTTTATAATGAGTTTTCCTTTGGAAGTAAACACACTCCCTTTCCGGGCATTGCGAGTTGGCATCACACAGTCGAACATGTCGATTCCATTCTCTATACAGTTTAGAAGATCAGCGGGAGTACCGACACCCATCAGATATCTTGGTTTTGTGGTTGGCAAGATATCATTAAGGTATGATACAATGCGATACATATCTGCTTTCGGTTCTCCAACCGCCAAACCGCCCAAAGCATAACCCGGGAAGTCAATTTCTAACAACTCCTTGGCAGATTGTTCACGCAGATCTTCGTAAACTCCGCCTTGTACGATGCCGAATAATGCCTGATCATCGGGTTTCTTATGAGCTTCTTTCCCCAGTTTTGCCCATTCTGTCGTCAGTTTGAGCGATTCGGAGATATACTTTTTAGTAGTTGGATATGGCGGGCATTCATCGAAAGACATGATGATATCCGCGCCGATAGCATTTTGGATCTGGATCGCTTTCTGCGGTGTGAAGTAATGATAACTTCCATCTATATGAGATTGAAACTCCACTCCATCTTTGTTGATCTTTCTCAGACCCTGCAGACTCATCACCTGAAAGCCGCCACTATCTGTCAGAACAGCTCTATACCAGCCCATGAAGTTGTGAATTCCGCCGGCAAGTTCGATCAATTTGTGCCCCGGGCGTAGATAGAGGTGGTAGGTGTTTGCCAATATGATCTCCGCTCCGATCTCATCAGTCAGATCAACTGGCGCTAAAGTCTTCACAGTCGCTTGCGTACCGACCGGCATAAAAACCGGCGTATGAATGACTCCATGTTTGGTTTCCAATATGCCTGCCCGGGCATTGCCACTATTTTTTAAAAGCGTGTACTTCACCGTTCTATCACCGTTGATTGATCTCTGAGAGCGGAACTTCTTTGAAATATTCTGTCAAAGTCGTTAACAAAAGCGAAAAGCATCAAAGCGAGCAGCAGAATGATGCCGATATGTTGTAAGGCAGCCTGTAGTTTGAGGGAGAGCGGACGTCTGATGATTCCCTCGATCAGGCAAAACATGATATGACCACCATCTAAAACGGGAATAGGCAACAAATTCATAATCATCAGCATGATACTGATGGTAGCGACCAACGATAGAAGAGCAATGAACCCTTTTTCAGCCGTCTGTACCGAAATTGTGTAGATCATCACAGGACCGCCGATACTATCACGGATAGCAGAAGGATTGGCTATCAATCGATACAAAGTGACATAGTTTAGTGCTACAAAACCTATAGTTGATGCCGTTCCTATGTATATAGATTCGAAGATATTATAGTGTTCTTCAATCTCGACTGGCATATACTGGGTGATACCGATTATCCGAGTTTGGGTCATTATATTATCTTCCAAAGAAACTTCTCTTTCCAAGATTTGCTCTTCTCGTTCGATTCTGAGTTTTACCACATCTTCAGGAGCTTCCGAGATCTGCTTTTGCATCTCTGACCATGTAGATATCGGGTTATCGTTCACCGCCACTATCTTATCTCCGCTAGATAAGCCGGCTCTGTATGCCGGCATACCCGGGGCTACATCGCCAATGATAGGTGGGGAATAAGGGCGAAATTCGCTAGCCCATTTCTGCGGTGTGATTCCTTCTGTCTCAATCTCGATTATCTCCCCGTTTCGTTCTACTAAAAAAAGATTCCTGTCTTCCGGATGCAGATGTCGCAAAATATCTGTCCAACCTCGTATATCATGATCGTTTACTTGGATGACTTCGTCATGCATCTCGAATTTCTGATGATACTCCTGAGAGACTTGACCAATAATCGGCATGCTGTCTTCATAAGTGCGACCGATAGCAAAGGTCATTATAAAGATCAGAATAGCTAAGATCAGATTTGCCATAGGTCCGGAAAATGCTATCAAAGCGCGTTTCCACCAGGCTTTTGCTTGGAAGGAATCCGGTTCTTCGGCAGTTTGCTCTTCCGGGTTTTCACCCTTCATCTTCAGATAACCGCCCAACGGTATCAGAGAAATGCGATATTCCACTCCATTTTTTTTGAACGCTACCAACTTCGGTCCGAACCCGATAGAGAATTTTTCGATATTGACTCTAAACAATCTGGCAGCCAATAAATGCCCATATTCATGAACTGTTATCAGTATGCCCAAAACGATGAGCACAACCAGTATATTTAACATAAAACATATCTCCGTTTATTTTTTTTGCACACTTTGTTATCGGAGTTGAGAGGTCAAGAAGTTTTCAATTATTCCAAATTAGATTGTTTTTCATTTGACAGAATATTGAGTTTTTTTAAAAAAGCATGCATGAGATTAGTAAAAAAGACAATGGGTTAAGGATGAGCAGAGCCATAATTGTTATGATTTTGGGTCTTTTGGTGTTGTCCTGTACCCAGCCGGTTGTTAGTTATGAGGAAGAGGAGGAGTCTGTGGATCCTTATGTGTATAAATGGGGATCGTTAAGACAGGGAGAGACTCTGGCTAATGCCTTGTTGGATCGGGAACTGGGTAATGCTGATGTTTATCGGGTGGTAAATGAATTGGATGAAGTTTATGATCTGCGCCGCTGCTATCCGGGCGATAGCTTCTTTGTGAAAGTAGATACTACCAATCTGATACAGGAACTACAGTTCATACCGGATAGAGTAACCTCATATCATGTTATCCGTGATACACTCGGAGAGTATCAGATAAATATCGAAAAACATGAATTAGAAAAAGAGGTAAGCTATATAGAAGGTGAGATCGAGACTTCTCTCTATGCTGCTATTATAAAAGCAGGAGAAGGTCCGGCACTCGCTATGGCACTAACCCAAATATTTCAGTGGGATATAGATTTTTTGATTGACCCTCAAAAAGGTGACCAATTCCGCCTCGTATTCGAGAAGTATAAAAGCGGAGATGAGTTTATTCGCTACGGCGACATTCTTACAGCACAATATATCAGCAGAAATTACGATAAGATAGCTTATTTATACACTACGAATGAGGGGCAAAAAAAATACTTTGATATAGATGGTCAATCCTTTCAGAAAGCATTTCTCAGATCACCGCTCAACTACACGAGAATAACCTCACGCTTTTCCAGAGGCAGATATCATCCGGTACTCAAGATAGTGCGTCCTCATCATGGAGTAGATTATGGCGCACCGCATGGCACACCGGTGGAGACCTCAGCAGACGGCACGGTAATCCATGTAGGATGGAAAGGTGGGCATCCTACCGTAAATGGACGTCAAGGCGGATATGGAAAAACTGTGATGATCAGACATCCAAACGGTTATCGGACACTATATGGTCATCTTAGTAATTATGCCCGAGGTCTCAAAGTAGGGCAACGAGTATCTCAGGGACAGGTGATCGGGTATGTCGGTTCTACCGGCTTAGCAACTGGTCCGCATTTGCATTATGAGATCCATCTGAATGGTAATCCTATCGATCCGTTGAAGCTCGATAATGTTGCCGGTCCACCGGTGCCGGAAAATGAGCTGGCTCAATTCAAAGCAAAAGCGGATAGTCTGTATGCTTTATTGAATTCCGGACTTATTGTAGAAAAAACTGAAGTAGAGGAAGACAAAATCGTCGAAGAAGAACAAGTAGCCATGTATGATGCCGAACAAAACAGAGCTTGGTTTTGGTGGGTTTTCATAGGTGTTGTAGTACTTTTTATCCTCAGGGGAATAACCAAAAAAATGCAAAAACGCATAAAAGAATAAAAAATAGGGAAAAGGAGAGGTCTATGAAGTATAGGTTCAAAAAAACCGGATATCTTCTATTGTTTATGGCTCTCGGCTTACTTCTGATACCGACATTGTCTCAGGCGCAGACAGCAGAAAACGATTATATCGTCAAAGATCTGCTGGTTGAAGATGTGCCGAATAATGACGGTACAGGTTTGGCAGTTAGCTGGGTGCCATTACCGATAGAACAAAGAATTATAGAGTATCGGATCTACAGGGGTGTCACACCCGATTCGTTATTCTATGTCGGAAAGGTAGATGTTAATCCGGAAACGGAATTTGTGGGAGAACGCATGTACTTTTACGATACCGATTTCACAAATTTCGTTACGATCAATTCTCCGGGAAGGTTAAGACAAGAAAGACAGCAACCGGACGACAGTCCTATCTTTAGAGCTTATCCCAGAGATATCAGCGTTACCGGTCCCGAATTAACAAATTATACTATACTCGGAATTATCACGGAAAAAAATTTTTATTACAAAAACCGCAAAGTGGTAATCGAAGATGAAGAGAGCGATGATGAAAGTGTTTATGCCGGCATGAAATTACGCCATATCGATATGGCAAAAAAACTTATACCGGATCATAAATACTATTATACCGTTATTGCTGTAGATGAACTCAGAAGGTTCCATCCACATGCAGAACCTCAGTATGGTATCCCGCGCGTAAATTCTCCCGAGAAAACTCGCGAATTTTATGTAAAATACTTAGAAGACCAAAAACAGCTTAACTTCGAATGGTCATTACCACTGTTTACAGATGATGTCTACTACCATCAGATCTATATGCTCAGCCAGGAAGATCTGGAGCAGTTTAAAGCGTATGAGCAAGCTTTGATCGAACGGGAAGAGCATGAACTAGCACGCAAAGAAGACCCTGAGATGCCACCGTATGAGATGACAGTAGATAACCCTGCTGAACTTATCTTTATGCGGTATTCTGCTTACCCATATACCGGAATGCGAAACAAATCGATCAGTGTGGAAGATGAGCGAATCTATTTTGATAAGACATTCTCAAATGCGATAACCGGTCAAGAATTCCAAGTCGATGTACCAATCGATACAGACAATATAGAAGACTACTATTTTGTCTTTTCTCTTTTTGATACATCGGGACATGAGACCTTCTCTGATGTTACTCAGGCAGCTACTATCAATTCAGATATATTGCCTCCTCTGTCAGACTTTAAAGTGGTAGATAGAAAAGATGATAAGGGTGAATATAATACGGTGTATTGGGATAATCCAGTTGTATATCTAACTAACGCAACCTATTTGGATCTTGCCCGCACCAAAATGATGGTGAATTACGAATTGATGGAGAATGAGAATTATTATATCAACAATATCTATTTTGATGTTTACGATGAAAGTGGAGAACATATAGGCAACATAAACGAATTTTATCAGGACAATAGGATAACTTTCCGCATTCCTACCGATGATGAAGATTATGATCGCTATCAGGACTTCTCTTTTGAGATCACTATTCGTGCCAATGGTGAGATGATAGAAGACTATGTGCTAACCCAAAAGATCGAGTTCAATGAAATGACCCGATCACTACGTCCGACAGATCTTCATATCAATGGGTTTAATGTGGAGAATTTTTTCTACTATATCTACAAAAGGAATTATGCTGATGAAGAATTCAGGCTAAGCCAAAGACTGGCTGCCACCGCTCGTGAACATCACGATATGATCCGTTTTGAAAATAACCATTTCAAGATTGTTAATCAATATGAGGAAGATAGAGATCTGTTCTTGATATCACCTTCGTTTGCTGTAATGAGAGATCCTGAAAAAGATGCCACGGTCAGTTCGAACTTATATCGCTCCGAATTTGAGAAAACCGTAGAGAGATATGAGAGTGAGATCGAGAGATATCAGGCAATGCTGGATACGGTAGAAACCGAAGCTGAGAAAGCTCAGGCACGATCTGCTATCAATTACTATCAAAATCAGCTCGAAATATCTGCCGAACATCCTGTACTTGACAAAGCCGAAAGCTTTGAAAGTGATCGGCAAAGAATTAAGTTCCTCGATAAGGTAAGACACTACGCACGCAATTCCTTCGAGTACAAAATGGTTTTCAGCAACGGCGAAGGTGTATTTGTGGAAACTCCGATCTTTGTGGCAGATGAGCCAATGGAAAAGGGTAGGCACGAAGAGTATGTGTTTGCATTGCCAGGCTGGGGAGAAACTCATTTCTATCCGCTGCCCAACTGGTTCAAGACAGATTGGTGGCCCGCACTTATAGCAACCTTTATTTTCGGGCTTTTTGTCTATATCTATGTGAAAAAAGCTTTGAGAGGTCACGACATGTATATCAGACCGATTGCCGGTATTCACGAAATAGACAATGCTATCGGTAGAGCGACTGAGATGGGCAAACCGATCTTGTTTATCCCGGGATTGTCCGGTATTCAGGATGTGGCTACACTGGCAGGTCTGGCGATCTTGGGCAGAGTGGCAAAAAAAGCTGCGGAATACGATACTCGTATCTTGGTGCCTATGAGAGACTATATAGTGCTACCGATCGCTCAGGAAATCGTGAAGGAAGCACATTACGAAGCCGGCAGACCGGACACATATGATAAAAACAGTGTGTTCTTCGTTACGACCAACCAATTTGCCTTCGTTGCCGGTGTGAATGGTATAATGGTAAGGGAAAAAGTGGCGACCAACTTCTTCATGGGTATGTTCTGGGCAGAAGCATTGCTACTAACTGAGACCGGAAATATCGCTGGAGCCGTACAGATAGCAGGTACAGACGCGATTACTCAGATCCCATTCTTTATCACTACCTGTGACTACACACTCTTGGGTGAAGAGCTTTATGCAGCAGCTGCTTATCTGGCTCGCGATCCACTCCAGATGGGAACTCTCAAAGGTGTGGACTATACAAAATTAATAATAATGTCACTTATTGTCGGCGGAACGATTTTATCAACGTCTCATCTGACGTTCTTGATAAATGCGTTCCCGGATAAATAATTTTAGGAGGAAATAATGTTTAAAAGACAAATACCACTATTAATGGTAATGATACTCGGATTCCTTTTCGTAGCTCATACATTTATACCACATAGAATTTCTGTAGATTTCTTCGATTGGTTTGTGAGTTGGACGCGAGCAATGGCTCCTTTTGCACTGGTTCTCGGCATTCTGAGTCTTTCTATGGTTCACACTACCAAGATATCGAGGAAAGTGCCGAATTGGCAATATAGTATAGCTCTATTGGTCGGGTTGGTCTTTACAGGCGCCTCCGGGTTTATCTGGGGCAGAGACCCCGGTACTCCGTATATGTGGCTTTTTACCAATGTGCAGATGCCTATGAGTGCCACCATGTTCGCGCTGCTGGCATTTTATATCGCATCTGCTGCCTACAAGGCATTTAGAGCTCGCTCTATGGAGGCAACTGTGCTTCTGATTGCTGCACTTATCGTCATGCTCGGTCAAGTACCTATCGGGATGGCTATTTCCAGATGGATACCCGAAACTTCCAGATGGATACTGAATGTGCCCAATCTGGCGGCAGCCCGTGCTATCCGGCTTGGCGTTGGTTTGGGTATGACCGCTACTGCATTGAAGATCATTCTCGGAATTGAACGAACTTATCTGGGCGGAGGTAAATGATGAATCCAAAAGTAGTAAAAATATTCGAAAAAATGCAAGCATTAGACAGACGATGGATATATATAGTCGTGCTTTTAGCAATATCTATCCCGCTTATCGTACCGTTTGATGCCAGAACTTATGTAACGGAACCCGTAATAGATCTCTATACCCTCATAGATTCTTACTCCGGTAGAGAGGATAGGGCAATTCTTATGAATTTCTTTCACGATGCTTCCACCATGCCGGAATTGACACCGATGCAGGTGGCTATATTGAGGCATGCCTTCGAACGGGATATCAAGGTGTTTACGCTCTGTTTCATGCCACAGGCTGCACCTATTGTAGAATATACTATCGATATTGCCAGAGAAGGCTATGATGTGCAAGCTGGAGTACACTATCTGAACTTCGGGTTCAAACCGATATCTCTTTTGGTGCCCATTGTCTTAGGTATGGGCGAAGACATATCCGATGCAATAGATGTAGATGCCGACGGAAGAAAGATAGAAAATCTTCCTATTATGGAGCATATCAATAGTTACAACCAGATGAACCTGGTGATAGATTTCTCCGGTTCGGCTAGTGTTATGACTTGGATAACTTATGCTCGCGCTCGCTTTGGAGTTAATGTCGGTGCAGGCGTAACAGCCGTTCTCGCACCGGATTACTTCCCTTATCTGCAAACAGGACAGATTGTCGGAATGCTGGGTGGCTTGAAAGGTGCTGCGGAATATGAGGAATTGGTAGATCTATTCGCTACTCAAGATAGGGATTTCAGTATGGAAATATTGCAGGAAGAATGGATAGCAATATCCGAGGTGGAACCTATGCATCACAAAACTGCCCGGCTTGGTATGAATGCTCAATCTATAGCACATATCATGATCATAGTCTTTATTATCATCGGTAATATCGGCTATTTTGTCACCGGCAAAAAGAAAATAATATAGGAGGATGACATGTTTGAAACATTTAGTAATTGGATCGCAGCTTTCTTTACCCTCTGTATATTCTCGTTTCTCTACAAAGAGAATCCATTCTATAGATTCGGTGAAGCTCTTCTGGTTGGTGTCTCGATGGGATATGCTATCCCACTTGTCTATGAGAATGTGTTTATACCTTATGTTTATGTGCCATTATTCTTGGAATATAAACTTACTCTGATAATACCAACGATCTTGGGTATGTTTTACATACTAAGATTTACAAAGAAATACAGTTGGCTATCACGTTACCCCATAGCGTTCAGCATGGGTATGGTCGGTATGGGTGTACCTATGTCTCTCAATGCTCAGGTGTTGGTTCAGATGAGAAGTGCTATGCTTCCGATAGATAATATAGATACTTTCCTGATCTTTTTGGGAACCGTAACTATCCTGATGTATTTCTTCTTCTCAAAAGAGCATAAAGGGATTTACGGTAAATTCACCAATCTGGGTATCTGGTTTATGATGGTCGGATTCGGTGCCTCATTCGGATATACCGTGATGGCACGTATTTCATTGCTCATCGGGCGATTACAGTTTCTGCTCGGTGATGTACTCGGCTTGATCCAATAAAAAAAAGTAAGAAAACAAATTAGCCCGATCTTTACGGTCGGGCTTTGTTCTTTGTTATCCTATTCATAAGTTCAGCTAATCTTTTTGTCTGGGATCTCTTATCATATTCTTCTGTATCAGAACTCATTCGCATTTCTTTATTTTGCTCCCATTTTTTAAAACAATCCTCTATATAATCAGCTATGCCATCAAGGTCATGGTAATCGAAACAAGAGCCGGATTTGGTTTTGCTTAAGATATCAGCTGCTTCACCCTCGGACGGACCTATTGCCAAGATTGGGGTGCCGGAGCCAAGGTATTCATAGATTTTGCCGGTAACTATTCCACTGTTATTGGGAACATTGTTTATAATCAGTAGCAGAAGAGCCGAGCTTTTCATTCTGACTACTACATTCTCATGCGGATTATAACCACAGAAGCTAACGATATTGTATTTATCTCTCTTAGAAAGCTTGCCTTTCAATGATCGAGATACCGTACCCCAGAATTCGATACTTATCTTAGAGATTTCGATTCTCTTATTTATTAGTTCCAGCGCATTTAAAATGGGACTTGGATCGCGCTCCGGTGTAAGGGCACCGAAATAGGAGATAAGGAATTTCTCTTTTGTAGTTTGGATATCCAAGCCTGAGAAATCATCGGGATCATATCCATTGGGCAATAAAACCGATTTCTCAGCTTTTCCCGTTTTTTTGATGATATCTTTGTTAATAGATAGAAAAACATCTGCTCTGTTTACCACCTTACTTTGGAGATGTTTATCTATTTTTCGGCTCAGGTTCAGTCTATTTACTTTTTCCATGTAGTCTATATCGACCCAGGGATCGCGAAAATCAGCCAGCCAGGGCAGTTTCTGTTTTTTCTTTAGCTTGAGTCCGACTAAATGAGTGGAATGGGGCGGACCAGAGGTGACGATCAGATCGAAGCCTTCTCTTTTTAACAACATTTTGGCTGCTTTAAACGCATAGCGATTCCAAATTACTCGCATATCGGGGATGATCAGGTTGATGCGACACCAATAGAGTATTTTTGTTATCAGACTACTTCCTTTTTCCCTGTCCAAACTGCCATAAGGCATCTTCAAATTCGGGTTGATTTTGCTCAAAATTTTATTTATCGATGGTGTTTTAGTGCGGATTATTGTGATACCTTCCGGCAGATCAGCATCCAAACTATGATCCACGGCGGGATAATCTCCATGCTCTGTCGTGATCACAGTAGGCATCCAGCCATTCTCGGGAAGATATTTGACGAATTTGAGCCAGCGCTGAACTCCGGCTCCACCACTTGGAGGCCAATAATATACAAGCACCAATACTTTCTTCATTTCTGCCTACCTATCGCATAACTTTTTTGACAAATATCTATACTCCAAACTTTTTGTCCAAAAAAAAATCATAAGAAAGGAGTCGATGAAAAATGCGACCGGTAGAGAAGAAAGTGTACAACTCTATTACAGATAAAGGTGTAACCTATGACAAAGTGCTGGAAATCGTAGATTCGATCAGTAGACAAGAGATGAAAAAAAGTTTTCCTGATGATTGTCATTTTCAAAAACCATCCTATTTTGCCAAAACGATAATAAAAAATCTGCTCAGCCGAAAATTGATAAAAAAAGAGGGCAATCTATATCTCAAAACAGAGAAAAAATCATAGCTGTAAACTCCATTGACGATAGAGCTCATAAGCAGCGATAGCAAAAGCATTGCTTACGTTTAGAGAATTCTTCCACCCTCGTGTTGGGATGTAAACAATATCGCTACATTTTCTCAGGATTTTTTCCGGCAATCCCAATGCTTCGTTGCCCAACAATAAGGCACTTGGTTTTGGGAAGCGAAAATCGTATATTGAGTGAGCATTTCTGACAGTTTCTAATGCAAACACCGGAGCTTCTAGCTGTTCGATAAAAGCCAATAAAGCTTCAATATCCTTGTGGTACTCCCAGTTTATATATTCTTGAGTTCCCATAGCGGTTTTCTGAACTTTTATGTGGGCCGGTGTGGCTGTATAGCCGGCGAGATAAACCTTGTCGATATTGAGACATTCGGAGGTTCGGATTATCGAGCCTACATTGAATGCTGAACGCAAATTGTATAATATCACCGAAACGGGGAGGATATCTCGGCTTTTGGAAACCATGTCATCTTTAGTTACAATAATATCATGATCATAAACAGAGCGGTTCAATTTTTGCTCTAGTGGTATAAACATGTCCAATAGATTCTCGAGAGAGATGTTTTGATCTATCTTATCTACTTTGTTTCGGATTTTAGTATCGGAGCAGTGTGACATGAGCAACCTGATATATGATGTTTCTTTCTCGATAGCTTGATTTTGCAGTAATTTCCTTTCTATTTTCCTGAAGACGGAAATGATTTTTTTGTATTGTTTTTCTATAGGTTGCAGATGAAACTCTCTTAGAATATCTTTCATATTTTCTCCTTCCTGAAAGACATTGTTTAATAATCGATAAATTGGCAAATGATTTTTCCACACGATTAATAAAAATATCACTCTAATTTTGCCGTAGTTGTAAGTGTAATCAACTTGAGAGCATGATGATGAGTTGTTGCCACACAAAAGTGTTAACAACTTAGTGTAAACTAAATGAACTCGCAGAAAGATAATTTTTTTTTGGTTGTCTATTTGAACTGTTTGAGAGAGAATAATCAGCCGTATCCAAGATCATAAAGGGATCAATCACATTTTTCACAAGACCGTATGTAACGGCAAAACAGAAAAATAAGCACAAATACTCATTTTCTTTTTGACAAGAAAAGGGTAATTCTAATTGTTTGGAACATAAATTGCAATGAAGATGCAAGAAGGAAAAAATAGGAGGAAGAAGATATGTTCAGAAAAGCACAAAACCAGAAAGGTTTCAGTTTGATTGAATTGTTAGTGGTGGTTATCATCATAGCAATTCTGGCGGCAATAGCTGTGCCGATTTACATGCGATATGTAGAGAAAGCGAGAGCTACTGAAGCTCAATCTGCGATCGCAGCGATTCGTAGTGCCTACAGAGTGCACTATCAGACCTATGGCACCACAGACAATTACACGGTTGAAGATGCCATGAGAGATGCACAGTTAGGACGTGCCACACTTAATAACTGGCGATTTGAAGTCGTAGGTAATCCACCCAGACGATATATTGCTACTTCGACTGCGGAATTTCCCCAAGGTGAAGGTAAACAAGTTTGGTATGATGTGGAAAATGCTGAATATCGAGGTTATGGAATTGATCAAGAAGTTGATGACTCAATAGTAATCGACTAGGTTGGAGGTAATCGTTGACCATTAATGAACTTTTACAATTCACGACAGACGCAGGTGCGTCGGATCTTCATATCAGTGCCGGTTCAGTTCCGATGATCCGTGTACACGGGGAGATGAAAAAACTCAATCTTCCCAAAGCTACACAGGAAGAGGTAAAAGAATTGATCTATAGCACAATGAACGAATCTCAAAAAACGATATTCGAGAAAAAATTGGAGATAGACTTTTCGACAAAACTTTCGGACGAGACCAGATTTCGTGTGAATGCATTTCACCAGATCAATGGATTGGCAGTTGCTTTCCGTGTGATCCCGAATGAGATCAAAGCGTTTGAAGAGCTCAATCTACCCGAAGTTCTCAGTCGTTTGGCTATGAAGCATAAGGGCTTGATCTTGGTGACAGGACCGACTGGTAGTGGTAAATCGACTACTTTGGCAACTATGATAGATTACATCAACGATCATAAACATTGTCATATTATCACGGTCGAAGACCCGATAGAGTTCGTTCATCAGAGCAAAAACTCTTTGATCAATCAGCGTGAGTTGGGGCATGACACTTGGTCGTTTACCGCAGCTTTACGTTCGGCGCTCCGTGAAGATCCCGATGTGATACTCGTAGGTGAGATGCGTGACTTAGAAACAGTAGCTTTAGCTCTTACAGCAGCAGAGACAGGTCACTTGGTATTGGCAACTTTGCATACCAGTAGTGCTACCAAATCGATAGATCGTATCATAGATATGTTCCCCAAAGAACAGCAAACTCAGGTACGATCCATGTTATCAGAATCTATCCAAGCAGTAGTTGCTCAAACTCTTCTGCCGATGAAAAACGCTGAAGGACGAGTACCGGCTCTGGAGATCATGATAGCAAACTCTGCTGTAAGAAACCTGATCCGTGAAGAAAAAACATACCAGATCCCATCTGTAATTCAAGCAGGTACCAAAGAGGGTATGCAATCTCTCGACCAGTCCTTGTACAACCATGTAATGAATGGTTTGCTGGATAGGAAAGTAGCAGAACAGGTGGCAGACAATCCGAAGATGTTTGCTTCCAGTACAGGTTTTTGATGAGAGCCGAAAGCAAAATAAACAGATCCTTGCTAAAAAAGCGGGTCTAAGGTAATAAGATTATGAATTTAAACAGATTACGATCACAGCGCGGTTTTGGTTTAGTTGCCGTATTGGCTGCATTGATCATCGTAACCGTATCGATCGGAGGACTTTTTATCGTTTCTGCTTTAGCAAGACAAAAGGTTCATGAAAGCTATCACTATCGTGCTGTTCTACTTGGCGTAAGCGGAAAGATGGAATACATCAAATTCCACAACCGTAATATTAGTGGTACTACAAATATTGAGAACTTGCCGGTGTCATTTTATGACCCTATTGTAATCGATAGACACGATAGTAGAACACCTTTGACTGCAAAACTGGGAAGATATAGCCCCTCAAGAAGGATACGCTCTGATTTGCAAATAGATCTGACTGTAGTATATGATGAGATTACTTTAACTTATGAATGGGAAGAGCCACCGGCTGTTCCTATTTTTTCTCATCAAACGGGTGAAGAAAAGAGGATAACACTTCGCGAAGATTACTATAGAAAGACCCAGCAGGAGATAGAATAATTATGAGACAGATTCGCAATGAAAAAGGCTTCTCACTTCCCGAACTAATAGCTTCATTACCTCTTGTTGCCCTCGTTTTTATAGTAATAGCAATTGCTGTAATTAGTTTTATTACAACTTATGAAGAGACAAGACTCTATGCCCAATTACAACAGGAATTATTTGAAACTATAGAGACAATTAGACATGGATATGCTATGGCTGGTGTTACCGATGAGGAGGGTTTGATAGGATTGCTTACCGCTCGCCAAGTTGATATTGGCTATGCCAACAATTCTATCAAAATAATCCCGATAGTTCCGGGTGAAGCTTTAGGCGATGATAATTATTGGGTACGATATCATGTGGATAATGATGGTCGTCTCATTCTGAATGCACAATATGGTTTACAGTATATTAATAATAGAGTGATTTTTCCCCAATCTGATGAAAAAATTGGTAATCAATATAAATTCCGTATTACGAACCGGAATGATGTTTTTGTAGATAAAACACCTCTTGGCTCGGACGAAACATTTCTTGTGGGTATTCGTTTGCAAGGAGAAGTACGATTTCGTGAACGGGGACGCAATCAAAGTCTTGAAGAAGATCGATTGCAAAATACAAAAACTATAGAGTATAACACACAAGTTTTCTTGGGTAATAAAGACATATGATAGGGGGAAAGATGAATAAATTGTTGAAAAACGAGTCAGGCGGAATAATGCTGATTGCATCAGCGCTGCTTGTGACTGTTGTATCCTTAGCTTCATCGATTTCATTGATGTCGATGGTACAATCTGATCATAATATTGTTCATCAGCATCATGATATGATCCAGCAGGATTTGTTGCTAAGAAGTGAAGCTCAACGGACTCATCTCGCAATAGAATTTCGCCCGAACCAGGCTATTCCCGATCGTGAAGTCACGATAGCAGGAGATGAGCGTAACACAATATATAAGATAGAAAATGACCAAGAATTCGTTGTAATCAGTAGTTTTTTGGGTTATATTACGGAACAGGCAGTTGCAGTGCGTTCGCTAGTTTCAGCCCAACGAGGTACCTCATTCAAACCAGGAGCTATCTCACCTATTAGACGATATACAGAGAGAATTATCCGTAATCGTTCTTTGTCTGAATACCAGTATTTTTCCGATGTTGAGCTTTCAGAAAATCTCGGAGAGGTAAAATTCTGGGGTCCGGATGTTCTTCACGGTCCTGTACACAGTAACGATGATATATGGATTCAACAAGCCGGTGGTGGCAATAATAACGGTTGGCCAACTTTTCATGGTAAAGTAACTACCCATAAAAATATTCTCCACTATCCTTCCGGGCAGAGACTGGCTGAAACCGGCGCACCGATGGAACAAATATTTCGAGGTGAATGGGAAGAAGGTGACGGAGAATCTCTTTATATCGTATTTGACCCCACAGCAACTGATATCAGGAATAATGGGATTCATCTTATTAATGATCCGAATACAGATATATTGTATGTTAAGATCAATGGTTCCAGTTATTCCAGTATGCGAGGTCAGATAATTTTGGAAGAGATAAGACCATTCACCGTATATAGCTGGTTTCCGATGAATCAAGCACAGGCACAAACGATAGTAAATGCTGGCGGGAATTGGTATGAAGAAGCTGATTCACTCTGGACGAATTATGTGCCCGTATATGATACATTATGGACTGTAGGTCCAGCCGGTAGTCTGAATAATCAATCAGCCTTTGTAGATTGCCACCTGTGGATAGAAGGAGAAGTTTCGGGTAAACAGACCTGGGGAGCTTCAGATACAGTCAAAGTAGTGGGTGATATCACCTATGCTAATACAATACCAGGCGAACCTCCCGATGGATTTAGTGGTTATCATCCCAATACTGGCGAACCACAATTTGAGGGCCCAGTTAATGAATTTGATTATTTTGGGTTAGTATCCGAGGAAAAGATTCTATTAGCATACAAGCATTTTGATCCCTTCATTGAACAACGACGTGATGATAATACAAATAGTATTGTGCTCTATGGCGCATATGCTGCAATAGGTAAGGGGGATCCTGCCATACATGGGAATATGGCTCATAAACATGACGGAATCTTTACTCCTGAATATCAACACCCGCATGGCTCCACACCGTCTTATTACGGTCCGAGCCCCTATACGGGAGCTGACACATTGTATTTGTGGCCCGATTTACAGAAATATATATTCCCGGAGAACCCTTTTGTACCACCAAATATACAGGATTTTGTGATACACGGGAACGTACCGGGCGGAGGTTTCCCAACTTGTGGTTATCCCTACGAATCTGCAGCCTATCTAAATTCTTATCCTAATGACAATCCAAATAACTATGCCGCTCCTTATGGGACAGACTATCCGTGGTACAATCCGGTATGGCCAGAATCGCAAACTGAGATACCTCATCCAAATGTAGCCGAGGAGTTCAGAAGGGGTACTTTGACAAATTATGGTGCAATAGCACAAAGGCGCCGAGGTTATGTGCATCGTTCAGGAAATGATCCGAACAATCACTCAATTGAGGGTTTATGGGATATAGAAAATGATCATTATGATGGTAGACACCCAGCTACGGGATATAGATACAAAGATTATCACTATGACCATCGATTTATGCATACACAACCACCTGATTATCCCCAGATTTATGAAGGTTGGGGTGAAGGTGTGCTGGCATCATTCGATAAAAGAGCCTGGAGATTCAAGGCACCGCCGAGACCGGGTAATTAAAAATGTTTAGAAAATCAAGTAAATAGAGATGGCGAGGTAATATGGCAGACAAAAAGAAGAAAAAAGTAAAATTCAAAGAGTCGCTCGGTATAGATATCGGCACTCATAGTGTGAAACTGGTGCATCTAAAGAAGTTGCATCAAGGTTTCAAATTGTTGAACTATGAGATCCGTAATGCTATGCCGGAAGGCTATGAGGATTCACTTTCAGATTTGAAGAACGACAGATATGTTCCGATATTGATGAGCATGTTGAAATCATTGAACATCAGACCGAAAAAGATCAAGCATATCGTAACATCCATAGGTGGAAACAATACAAGTATCAAGCAGATCAAGACTATCTATCTACCCGACGATGAGCTGGAATCTGCTTTGTTTTTCGAGGCAAAGAAGCATTTGCCCATGAGCGGTGCTGAGATGATCTTGGATTATCAGGTGATAAGCATTGATGAAAAGACCAATAACATGAACATACTGTTGGCTTCTACCAGCAAAGAGATGCTACAGGATCATACCGATATCCTTACTAATGCAGGTATCCCTCCGGGAATAGTTGACATCGAGTCTTTGGCAGTGGCAAATAGTTTTGCCCTCAATTCCTATATAGAAGAGGGTGTGTATGTAATTTTGAATATCGGTGCGGTGAACACTAATATGGTAGTTTACGGACCAAATGCAAAATTCTTTGCCCGCGACGTAGCCTGGGGTGGACATCATTTCACCAAAGAGATCATGAAGCAACAGGATATCTCTTATAGTGAAGCCGAACAGTATAAGATGGAGTACGGACTAAAAGAGCCGGAAAAAGAAAAAGAGAATGATTCTATTGTTGCTCTGAATGTAGCAGAAAAATCGATAGCAGAACAGATCATCCAAGAAGTGAAACGTTCATTGCGTTTTTATGTAAAAGAAGCTGGAAACAGCGACTTCAGAAAGATTCTGCTAATTGGCGGAGGAGCCAAACTGAAAGGATTGCCCGAATTTATCGAAGAGCAAATGAATGTTCCTACAGAGGTGTATAATTCTTACAGCAATTTGGAGCGACCGGAAAAATTCAAAGATATGCAAGATCCACAACTCGCAGTAGCCTTAGGGCTAGCGATGAGACCAGAATAAAGAGGTGGTATCAATGAATCAATTATTTTTTAAAATCAATCTGAACAAATACGGAGAATTAAGACGATTTATCGAGCGAGAGAAAAAAACGTTTAGAAATGTGGTAATAGTTTTTGCCATAGCTCTGCTTGTATTTAGCGGTCTGGCAATATATATCAATCAAGATCTTAATTCTAAAATAAGAGAAAGAGAGGCACTTCTCTCTGAGATCCGCCACGAAATAGAAAATTATCAAGAAAGTGGAGAATACCTATCTGATGAGGATCTCAATCGATTGGCTGAAGCTAGTATGGATAGGATTTTTTGGGCGGAGAAACTAGTAGCATTATCCGAAAAAGCTCACAAAGATCTGGCTATTACTCACTTTGCATACAAAAATGGAGTACTCAGCTTGTATGGGATAACTCATTTTGACCAGGAACAAAGTGAATTCGAACTGATAGACGATTTCATCGAAAGCTTGCGACAAGATGAGCAGATCAGTCAGGATTTCCCCGATATCAAGTTTGTTAATTCACGAAGCGATTTTGAAAAGGGAGTCCAAATTCTTCGTTTCCAGATCGATTGTGTAGCGACGAGTTAATAAAAGGAGCGAATATGAAACATAAATATTTAATACTACTGTTAATCATGGTAATCGCAACCATAGCATTTTTCTATTACAGCTCAAATAGATTCTCATATAATCTTCGCGTCATCGATGCTTATGATGCCAGAATTAGAGAAGAGCAGGAAAGATTGAATAGTGCTAAAGTTTTGAACGAACAGTTGCAACATGTGGCAAAGGTGATTATGAATACGATGACAACTAATCGTCGTTTTACCACTCAAGAGGTAAATGCTTTTGCCAAAAGATTAGCTGATTTGGCAGAAAATAACGAGATCAAAGTTCATGGTTTTAACCACAAAACAATCTCTACACCAAATCCCTATAGATTGCAACATAACTACTCTATGGAACTGCATTGCACTTTTATTCAGATGGGACAGCTTCTGGCTGACTTGGAAAGCATGGATTATATTGTCAGAGTAGAAACTATTGAGATCAGACCATTACAGACAGACAGAAGAGCACGTGATCAGCAGGTAACCATAGAGACTGAAGACACAGTTTACAGAGTTAATTTGGAACTGGCAGCTGTAAAGATAGTGAAGGAGGCATAGAGTGGAAAAGAATTACTTAAAAGATATAGTTGTCACACTCATGGTGTTTATTATTATAGCTTTTGCTATCAAAACATATTCACTATATAGGCAAAATGATGAGGTTCCATATGAATCCAGATATAAACATATAGCGCTAAGCCCGGAGTTATTAGCACAGATCGAAGATATCGAGGTATCGATTCAGGACAGGCAACAGTTTGTGTTTACAGTAGAATCAGATCCTCTGGAACAGGATTTGATCGTGCGAACACAAAGGGATCTGGAAAAACAATGGCGTGAGATGGTCGAACAGATGGTAAGATTACAATCGATAATTATACCCGAAGTAGGTAACAGAATTGCAGCAATATCTTATCAGGGGAGAATAAATCTTTATGAAGTCGGTGACGAATTTGAATTTGGCACAATTGCTGAGATTCATAACGATTATATAGTTTATGAACAAAATGGTGCTCGTGGAGAATTGAAAGTTCAAAAACTTCCGCCCAGACCATCACATCCGGGAGATCGGGAATCTACAATTACTTCCCAACAAGATCAACGGGATTTAAATTGGTAATTATGAAAAAACAAATATCAAAAGGAGAATTTATGAAGGTATTTCAAAATAGGGGTTATATAACAGTATTTGCTATCATAATAATGCTTAGTATTACTGTTGTGGGAAATCTTAATGCTAGTGAAGAAAAGAATTTGCTAGATAGGAAGGTAACGATCAATGCTGAAGATGCAGCAGTTTCTAATATCATCTCTACCTTGGCGCGCTTAAGCGGCTGTAATATTGTGCTTGCTATGGATACTACCAGAGAAGCAGAAGAAGAAGCAGTGGAACAGAAGATTACCATTAACCTTAAAGATGTTCCGATAGAACAAGCGTTGTCTTTGGTAGTTAAATCTATCGGTCTATCTTATCGTTTGGTCGGCGACAATACATTTCTCGTCGGCGAAAAAGACAGAATTGATGAAGAGGTTGGTGAAAGAACCTACATTATCAACCTCAATTATGTAGATGTAGAAGATATAGTAGACGCGTTGGATATCATGCCCGGTTCTGCAGTCTCTATCAAAGGGCAGAATGCGCTTTTGGTTAGAGCCAATCCGGAGACTTTTTCTGAGATCAGTCGTCGATTGGGAGAAATTGATATTCCCCAGAAACAGATCGAAATTAAAGTTCGCCTGATAGAAATCTCGGTTTCGGAAGCACAACAGTATGGAATTGACTGGTCTCGTCTTAATCAGTTAACTACAATTATCACAGAAAATCCTGCTAGCGCGGATGGAGTGGGTCTCCCCTATAATTACTTTGATGAATCCGGAAGAGTTACTCATGGTAGTCTGACCGAATTGGGTAGATTACCCGAAGAACAATATTTCCAAAAGATAACCGGATTCGATGATGTCGGTCACTTCAGCCGTCAGCTTACCGCTTTCGATATTACTATCGATTGGCTTTTGGAAAACAATGCGGCTCAAATTCTTACCGATACCAGATTAACTGCATTGAACGGACAAGAAGCTTCTATTCATATCGGTGAAATTGTTCCCTTCGTAGTTCAGGATGAAGAACGAAGAGTTCAAGTGGAAAGAGAAGAAGTCGGTATCAAACTGAATGTCCGTCCCACCATCAACAAAGACAATCAAATTACGGCGCGTATAGAGCCAGAGGTTAGCTCGGTGATGGAATTGGTAGCCGGTTATGTTCCTCGTACAAAAGTGAGAAGGGTAAACTCCACCGTGACTGTTCCTAATGGTCAAAAAATTGTGGTCGGCGGTCTATTGTCTTCAAACATAACTACAAAGGTAAACAAAGTACCATTATTGGGTGATATCCCCTTCTTAGGCAAACTTTTCCAACATAAGCACAATACCGTGACAAATACAGATTTAATTATCGAAATTACGCCACGAGTAGTTTCATTTGACGACATTTCGAAAGAATTTAAAGTTGACGAACGTCTGGAAAGACGATTAATTCCTGAAGTAGAGGAATAAAGGAGGTATTATGAAGAATATTAGTTTTATCGGACTAATGTTGATTTTTGCCGCTTCCACTATGTTTTTTGCTAGTGGTTGTGACAATAGGTCATTTGAAGTAGAATCTTACAACATAGTAAGCATGACAGCATCCCCCGATACTATTTATGCTGACAATAACGAGACCTATTCAGAGGTACGAGTTCATGTCCGTGATGATGATAATTTCCCGGTTGTAGATGAGCCGGTGAGGTTTAGAACCAATATTGGAGGGATAATTTATCAGGTGAATACCGATAGTATGGGTGTGGCAGAAACAGTGTTTTATGATAACAACCAGCTCGGTGAAGCTACCGTCGAAGCTTTCGTAGGTAACTCATCAGAAACTACTATAGTAAATGTAGTAGAACTTCCGGATCCACCGGCGGTTGATGTTGCTTCTATCGGTTTTGCTTTTACCGGACAGGTAGATATTCAGGTACAGGGTACCGGTGGACAGGAGTCTTTTGAATTGAAAGCCAATCTGAAAGATGCTAACGGTAATCCGGTATTACAACCGAAATTGGTTTATTTCGAGTTGCTACATGCTCCGGCAGGAACAAATATCAGTAATGAACCGACAGGCATTGATAGCACATGGTCAGATAATGGTCAAGCTACTGTTTGGATTAGAAGCGGTTCAGAATCAGGAACTGTACAGGTAAAAGCATATACCTACAGAGAAGATGGAACAGAAGTAAGTGCAACAAAATCTAATATAGTTGTTCATGGCGGTCCTCCAAACTCAGTTAGCATATCGACTAGTGGTATAAGTTCTGGTGTGGATATGGGAGCCGGCGTTTGGAAAATAGAGTTGGCAAGTTTGATCACAGATGTTATGGGTAACCCTGTTTCCAGCGGAACAGCAGTTCACTTCTCAATACCCAATGATCCCGATTGGGCTAATGTACAAGCAGCCGCTTTTGTCGGTAATGAAAACGCTATGGGTGATTCTCTTGCCGGTGTTGCTTTCACTAATCTAACTTATCAAGGAACTTATACTAACGACACATTAGAGATAAGGGTAGAAGTGGCGGATTTTGACGGATATGATACCATTAAACTACCTATTCAGTATCCCCATATCGATATGATTCCAATCCCAAGAACATTAACTTGGACAGCGGGTAATAATCCTGAATACCAAGAAATGTATGTCAGTTTAACAGTACAGGATGGACAGAATAATCGAATCAACAATCAATTAATTCACTTTACCACAACATTAGGTACACCGCAAGAGCCCTTCCCACCTGATACAGGCAATCCTTACACAGGTCTGACAAGGGTGATAGATGGAGAATCTGGTCGATTGGATAAAACCATTAGATTCTATAAATATGAATGTCCACCTCCCACACCACAAGGACCGGGAGAAGCTCAAGGAGATATTCAAGCAGGAATCCTCGGAGCTAATGTGTGGGTTAGTGATTCGGTTTTATTAATCAGATATGTAGAATAAACAGGAGTATGAATGACATTTAATCCACAATTCGCACGAATCGGAGAAATTCTGGTTCATAATGGAATTGTTACCGAAGAGCAGGTCAAAGAAGCTCTGGTAAAGCAGGACAACTTTGGCCTGAAACTCGGTGAGACACTTCGCAAGTTAGGTTATATAAATGAAGATCAGCTTTTGGAAGCTTTGCATCAACAGCTTGAATATGATGTAGTGGATGATGAAGAGCTTTTAGATCTGGATACGGATGTGGTAAAACTCATTCCGGAACCTTTCGCCATGGAAAATCGCGTCATCGCAGTAAGGGAAGACGGACCTTCTATCGTAGTAGCTATGACAGATCCGGAAGATATCATTATTCACGATAACCTTAAAAAGATCCTAGATCGTCCGATAAAACCGCTGCTTATTGGTGAAACCACCTTGTCAGACACCTTGGAGAGGTATTACAAAAGTATCAGAACTACTTCTCAGGTTGAAGATGCAGTTGACGGATTTGATTTTGTAGCGGTTGACGAAGATGAAAACGAGATCACAATAGATTCTAAAGGACAGGCAGATGCCCCGGTTGTAAAACTGATCAATCTGATCATAACTGAGGCGATCAAGTCCGGAGCTACGGATATTCACATCGAGCCACTCTCCAAACAAAGCAGAGTGCGTTTCCGTGTGGATGGTGCTCTAAGAGAGGTAATGTCTCCTCCTTTAGGATTACATCCGGGAATGGTATCACTGATCAAAGTGATGTCGAAGCTGAATATTGCTGAGCGCAGGCTTCCGCAAGATGGTCATATTTCATTGAAGACTTCTATGAAGAGCGTCGATGTTCGTGTGTCTATCACTCCTACAGTTAATGGTGAAAAGGTAGTGATGAGACTGTTGGACAAAGGTGAATTCGGATTCAATTTGGAGACACTTGGATTCACAGGAGATGATCTCGATATATTCAAACAATGGATCAGGCGCCCTTATGGTATTATCGTGATCTCCGGTCCGACCGGTAGTGGTAAATCTACCACATTGCACGCCGCTCTGAAAGAGATCAGAGATATCGAAACAAATATCGTTACCGTGGAAGATCCGGTCGAATATCGTCTTGACGGTGTTGCTCAGATGGAAACCAATAGTAAGATCGACCTTACCTTTGCCCGCGCCCTACGCTCGGTTCTTCGTCAGGACCCTGATGTGGTTCTGATCGGTGAGATCCGTGATGCCGAGACTGCCGATATAGCTATCAAATTCTCACTTACAGGTCACTTGGTATTCACGACATTGCATGCTAATGATGCACCATCGACGGTAACAAGAATGATAGATATCGGATTGCCTTCCTACTTGGTAGCTTCATCATTAAACTTAGTGATGGCTCAAAGATTGGTGAGGAAGATATGCTCAAGCTGCATCACAGACTACAAACCGACCAAAGAAGAATTGCGTGATGCTGGTATAACCGAAGAAGAGGCAAAAGATATCGATTTCAAAATCGGTAAGGGATGTGTACATTGTGAGAATACCGGCTATAAAGGTAGAACCGGTATTTTCGAAATGCTGCAAGTAACACCTGAAGTAAGAAAACTGATTTTCGAAGGACAGAACCAGGATCTTATCCGAGAATTAGCAATAAAAAATGGTATGCAGACATTGCACGATAGTGGAATGCATAAGGTGAAGAAAGGGATGACTACTATTCAGGAAGTTATCAAATTCACCGTTGCAGACTAAATCAGAATAAAAGGGAAACGTAATATGGCAGGTTTTCAATATATTATAAAAGATGCTAAAGGGATCCGAGTAGAAGGAATCATGAAAGCATCCTCGATGGAAGAAGCCATTGAGAAATTAACTAAAGAGGGAAATGTAATAATATCTATTACAACCAAAAAAGAGGGAGCATTCAAAGGTAATCTGTCTCTGTTTGACAAATTGATGTTAGTGCTTTATAAATGGAGAACTAATGTCGGTTTGAAAACATTGGTGTTTTTTACCAGACAGATGGCGACTATGTTCTCTGCAGGTTTGACAATAGAAAAATCCCTCAGTAATTTATCTAAAAGTGAGAAAAGCAAACGATTCAAAAAAGTTTTGGACAAGATGTCGAGCGATATCAAAAAAGGATATAGTTTGTCCGAATCGATGGAACAACATCCCGGTGTGTTCAATGCTTTGTATATTTCATTGGTGAAAGCCGGTGAAGTATCCGGTACTTTGCACACAATCTTGGATGGTCTGGCTGAATATCTGGAAAAAATAGAGGATACCCGTAGAAAAGTATGGTCTGCTCTCTCTTATCCGATATTTATCCTAGTCTTCCTTGCAGTTGTTCTGTGGGGATTGTTCTATTTTATCATCCCCATGTTCGCGGGTGTGTATGAATCATTTGATGCTGACCTTCCCGGTCCTACCCAGGCAGCTATCTCACTTAGCTACTTAATCAGAGAGAATGTGGCAGCGACAATAGGCATAATAATTGCAGTGTTGTTTGCTTTCTTCCTGTTTTATCTAACCGATAAAGGTAGGTATTTGGTCGATAGTCTTCTCTTGAAGATCCCTGCGATCGGTAACATGCTGGAAAACTCTATTATGAGTAAATTTGCTCGTACCTTCAGTATCCTTACCTTTGCCGGTGTACCGATTATGGAGACTTTGGAGCTTACTGAAAATGTGGTTCAAAGTGCTCCGATAGAATCAGCGATAAGAAAAGCGAGGGGTATGGTCAAAGAAGGCTATAGTATTGCCGGTGCATTTAGAAAGACCGGCAGATTTCCCGATACTTTGTTGCAGCTTATAGCTACCGGTGAAGATACTGGTGATATGGATAAACTGCTCGGCAAAGCTGCTGATTATCATCAGAAACTGGTGGATTCGGTAATCGATCGTTTAACATCGCTCATTGAGCCAATACTAATCATAATCATGGCGGCTGCGGTAGGTTATATTATTGTAATTACCTATCTGCCGATATTTACACTCGGATTGGCTATGAGTGCAGGAATGAAATAAAATCTAAAAAATATAAACCATATCCGACAGAGAATGTCGGGTATGGTTTTTTTGTTGGATGAAAACAAAAAAATGATACCGGAAATTATCATCATAATCCTAATAGTGCTGATAGGCGCTGCTTTAGGCAGTTTTCTGAATGTCTGTATCTACAGGATACCAGCCAAAAAATCTATAGTACTACCTGCTTCACATTGTCCCTCCTGTAACAAAGCGATACCTTTTTATCATAATATACCGATCATAAGTTTCTTGTTTTTAGGTGGGAAATGTAAATTCTGCCATGCAAAGATCGATATTCATTATCCCATCGTAGAATTCATTACACCTCTATTGATATTGTTTTTATACTTCAAATACGGCTTATCTTTTACTTTGTTGCGGTATCTATTGTTTATAATACCGTCTGTGGTGATTTTTTTCATTGATAGTAAACATAAGATCATCCCCAATCTGATCGTGTTACCCATGATAATATTAGGATTTGTTAGCACTTTGCTGCCACAAGTTGATTTTGCGATTATGGATGCGCTCAAAGGAGCAGCTGGCGGTTTTTTGTTGTTTTATCTGGTAGCTGTAGTCTTTGAGAAAGTAACGGGCAAAGAAGGTTTGGGTGGGGGAGATATAAAGTTTATCGCAGCTATTGGCAGTTTCGTGGGAATATTTGGATTGATCTTCACGATCTTTTTCGGCTCACTTTTTGCATTGGTCGCTATCGTTATTACTCAGTCTGATTTCTCAAAAGAATTCCCATTCGGACCATTTCTTGTTGTCGGGTCGGCATTGTATATTTATCTCGGCGACATGCTGATCTATCTCTACCTTTCTTTATATAATTTATGAAGATGAAAGAATATATGGTAATATTTGATATGGATGGTGTGCTCGTGGATAGCGAGCCTTTGTATTATGAAGCCAATCAGAATTTCTTGCGATCGCGTGGCATTAAGCTCAGCAGAGAAGAATACAACGAGTTTGTCGGAATCTCCGCACCTTTGATGTGGGAATCGATAAAAACTAGATTCGGATTAAAAGACTCCGTAGAAGAATTGGTCGAGGCTGAGAATAAGAGATTGTATGGGGTGTTGGAAGATGAAAAACTATCCTCTATTGAAGGTATCCCCGAATTACTAGATCAGATCAGAAAAAAAGGAATCTATCTTTCTTTGGCATCTTCTTCACCAATAAAAGTGATAAATTTTATCACAAAGCAGATCGGTGTTTCCGATTATTTTGATTTTGTTATCAGTGGGGAAGAGGTGGTAAATGGCAAACCGCATCCGGAGATTTTTCTTACTTGTGCTAATAGATTCAAAATAACTCCCAGTCGAGCATTGGTAATAGAAGATTCCAAAAATGGAATATTAGCGGCCAAAAAAGCGGGTATGAAAGCGGTAGGATTTCGCAATCTAAACTCCGGTAAAATAGACTTATCCGAAGCTGATTTGGTCGTGGATTCATTTTCGCAAGAAAACCGAGAAAAAATCCTTGCATTATTAACAGGAGGTTCATAATTTAGTTATGGAAAAAGGAAAAGTATTTTATACAAAGAGAATCGATCCTGAAGGAGTACAGGACATCTTTGCCCGCATAAACCCAAAGTGGAGCGGTAAGCCGGCGATTAAGGTTCATTTTGGAGAAGAGGGAAATCAAAACTTCTTATCGCCTGTTTTGATCAAAGAACTCGTAACAAAACTCAATGCAACAATGGTAGAGACGAATGTGCTCTACGCCAGTAAAAGACGAGAGACCGACACTCATATTGAATTGGCTCGACAACATGGCTTCGACTTTGCTCCGATCGATATCCTTGATGCTGATGGAGAGAAGGTTTATAATGTCGATTTGAAACATTATGGAGATATCAAGATAGGCAAGAATTTCGAGGAATACGATTGGTATCTAATCTTTTCGCATTTCAAAGGGCACGGTTTATCCGGTTTTGGTGGAGCAATCAAAAATGTGTCGATGGGATTAGCTTCTAAATTGGGCAAGATGGCTTTGCATGCATCATCCGAGCCGAAAGTAAAACCCGATCGCTGTATCCAATGTGGGCTTTGTCTCGAAGAATGCCCTCAGGATGCTATTTCTTTGCAGCCCTTGTTCATAGATAATAACCTATGTATCGGGTGTGGTAGATGCATAGTAACTTGTCCGCAAAATGCTTTTGGAATCCCCTGGTCAAGTACAGAAAAACCGGTGTTTTTGGAAAGATTAGTGGAATATGCTTATGTAACTGTAAAGAAGAGACCGATGGTATATATCAATGTTTTGGCGAATATTTCAAATTCATGCGATTGCGATCCACATGCACCGGAACCTTTCATGGAGGATATCGGCGTGCTGGGATCTACCGATATCGTTGCCCTGGAAAATGCCAGCCATGATCTGGTGAATAAGGGTTATCACAGTAAAGATGCATTTCTGAAACAAAATGCAGTGAGTGGTAAACAGCAGATAGTATACGCTCACAAATTAGGCTTGGGGAAAAAAGAATATGATCTTATTGAAATTGATCAATAATGAGGAGGATTTGATGAGAATAAGTATAATTATTTTAGCTATAATAATGCTGGCTATGCCAGTCTTTGTTTTTGGACAACATATATCTCGCGAAGAGATTACTATCGGGACCGGTAATTCTACCGAAAATTATATTCCACTGAATTTTTATTGGAAAAATAGCTTATCTCAGACACTTTATTTCCCGGATGAATTTGGGAATGCTGTAGGATATATCACCGGAATTTCTTATGAGAATAATTTCAGTTCAAATTTAACAGATATGTCGGTCAATATATGGATTGGTGAGACGACCCAAACTAATCTTAGTGGTGGTTGGATATCTTCAAATGATATTACTCAAGTGTTCAGCGGTACGAACAATTTTCCTTCCGGGCAAAACACCATTTACTTTGAATTTGATGAACCTTTCTTTTATGAGGGTGGTAATTTGGTTTTGCTAATACAAAGACCGATGGATACGCAGTATTATAGTAGCAATGATAAATTTTATGTGACCGATACATCTGCCCATGCCGATAGAACCAGATACTTTTATAGTGATTCTACTACAGGTAATCCAGCCTCGCCTCCACCCGGGACTCTATCGAATAAATTCCCCAATACAACTTTTCATATGATATTGGGTGGAGTAGGACATGTGGAAGGGCATGTATTTGATAATGAAGGAGCTGCACTTCAAGGTGCCGATATTGTCATCGAAGGGACAGACTATCAGGCAGAGAGTGACAATAGTGGGTTTTATCAAATCGAGAATGTCGTTGTGGATGATTATACGATCACAGCATCATTATTTGGATATTCACCTCAATCTAATCAGATAGAGATAATTGAGAATGAGACCACAACATCAGATTTTAATCTAATCCCATTAGATGAAGTTAGTGTGAGTGGACAAGTGGTGGGCAGTGACTTTCCGGAGATAGGACTGGAAGGTGCTCATGTCACGATTACAGGATTTGAGGATTATGAAACTTATACCGATGCAGATGGGTATTTCGAATTCCCGGGAGTATATACGAATATTACTTATGAGCTTCAGATTAGCATCGAGAATTATGATACCTATCTGGACGATCTGGTTGTGGAAGAGGATAATTTGGATCTGGGAGTGATAGTACTCACCGAGATAGCAGTTGCCCCGGGCAATGTTCAAGTTAGCCAGAATGAGACAGGTACGGAAGCATATCTCTCTTGGGCACCTCCGGGAACAGGGAACTATGAGTTTCGCTATGATGACGGAAATCAAACCACCCAAATCGGATTCTCACAATCTTATCCCAACCATGTGTTCGGAGCGGTTCATCATAACAATGCTCTCATAGAAGAAGTGCATTGGTTTCTTACCTCTACTTATGGAAGTCATAATAATGTAAGAATATATCTATTTGGATTGACCTCCAATGGTAATCCTGACCAAACTGCTCTCCTCTACCAATCTCCATTTGTCAACAACACCGATAATCAATGGAACAGTCACGAGCTTTCAGAACCGGTGAACGCTCCCAATGGATTCCTCGTTGGAGTAAGCACGCCAAATCAATATACAGGAATTGGTCTGGACGATGGGATCGGTGAGCCTTGGCAGTTTGTTTCGGGCACACAAATGAGTATTACCGATTGGACTGATGAGGAGCTTAATTGGATAGATATCGGAAGCTGGGGTTTCCAGAGAAACATGCTGATTCGCGCTTATGGTGTTAACTATGGGGATCTCAGACATGATAGAGCTTCAGAAAATAGACTATACGCTAATCCGGAGTCGATTTCTAAAGCAAACATTAGAGCATTCGAGCACTATAATATCTATCGTTTTCTTACTTCTCAGCAAAGCAATCCAGATCAATGGGACCTTGTCGCTACTGAAGTTGTGGATACTACCTATACGGATACATCCTGGGCGGGGATTCCCAATGGGGTATATCGCTACGCAGTTACATCTGCACACACTAATGATGTGGAATCTGAGCCTGCATTTTCTCAGCCGATCGAACAGACGATGACATCTGCTGATGAAGAGATAGTACCAAGCGGTGTTTCCTATCTGCAAAATTATCCTAATCCATTCAATCCGGAAACAACCATCTCTTATGGGCTTGGTGAAGCAAGCGAAGTCCATCTGACTATATATAACATTATGGGAAAAAAGGTGCGATCTTTGGTAAATGAGTATCAAGGAGCCGGTCAGCACAGTGTTGTTTGGGATGGGTTAGACTCCAATCACAATAAAGTTGCTAGTGGGATTTATCTATACAGGATCAAAACAGAAAAAAGTGAAGTAACCAAAAAAATGCTGCTAATGAAATAATGGAAAAGATAAAAAGTTGGATCCAATTACTTTCAGCGCCGGATGTAGGCAATGCTAAAGCAAAACGATTGGTAGAGCTTTTGGGTTCGCCGCTATCCTTCATGCACGAAAATGCGGAAAGACTTATTGATCTGGACTTTATCAAAGAAGAGACCAAGAGCTATTTGGCAAATCCCAAAGAACCGGCAAATTGGCAGACAATAGCAAATAAGATCAAAAAATTCGATATTAAATTCGTTTCAATCCTGGATACAGTGTATCCACCTTTATTAAAAAACATTTATGATCCACCATTGTATTTTTATTATCGTGGAGAATGGGACAAACAGAAATTGAAAAGATGCTTGGCAGTGGTGGGAACAAGAAAAGCCAGTAATTATGGCAAAATGATGACAAAGCAGATCTGTTCGAAATTGGTAGAAGCCGGTTTCACTATCGTGAGCGGATTAGCTTTCGGGATAGATTCCATCGCCCACCAATCTGCACTGGAAGCCGGTGGAACAACTGTGGCTGTGATGGGAACCGGTTGCGATCAGGTGTATCCACCCCAAAATAGACAATTGGCGAGGAATATATTGGGAAATGGGCTTCTGATCTCCGAATATAACCCCGGACAGCCGGTAGAGAAGTGGAATTTCCCTACTCGAAACCGAATAATTAGCGGTCTCTCACTTGGAACTCTGGCAATAGAAGGCTCCAAAAAAAGCGGAGCGCTTCTGACTACGAAATTCGCTCTGGATCAAAACAGAGATATCTTTGCCTTGCCGGGAGATGTGAATAGACTTCAAGCTGAAGGTCCGAATTATCTGATCAAACTGGGGGCAAAGATCGTTACTTCAGTCAATGACATTCTGGAAGAATATGATCTGCAACTCAACAATGAGACGAGAAAATTTCCCGAACTAACGAAAGATGAAGAAAAACTATATAATCTGATAGTTCAGCATAAACCGGAAATACAATTTGACCAATTGATAATGAAATCCGGCTTTAGTGTATCACAACTATCTACTCTGTTGCTGAATTTGGAATTGAAATCGGTGATCAAGAAAGGAGCGGGGAACAAAGTGATTCCCCTATACTGATATGAAAAAGAGAGAAACGAGAATCAAAAGAAACTTCATGAACCATCCTTCCGGATCAGTGCTGATAGAAACAGGCAATACAAAGGTGATTTGTACAGCTTCGGTTCAGGAAGGAGTTCCGCCGTTCCTGCAAAATCAGGAATTGCCGCAAGGATGGTTGACTTCTGAATATAGCATGCTTCCCGGTGCCACAAACACTCGCAGTCAGCGGGAGAGAAGCAAGATCAGTGGTAGAACAGCCGAGATCCAAAGATTGATAGGCAGATCACTTCGAGCTGTAGTAGATATGAGTTTGTTCGATGGCTACACGATCATGATAGATTGTGATGTGCTACAAGCTGATGGTGGAACTAGGACTGCTGCAATTACCGGTGGATGTGTAGCTTTATATGATGCTTTTGTAGATATGATCGAAAAGGGAATGATAAGCAAAAATCCCTTGATAGAATGGGTAGCTGCTATTAGTGTTGGTATTGTTGAAGGTGAGATCAGACTTGATCTGAACTATGAAGCTGATTCTCAAGCATCAGTGGATATGAATATCGTGATGACCGAAAGCGGTAAATATGTTGAGATTCAGGGAACTGCCGAGAAAGCAGCTTTCGGACATGATCAATTGATGGCTATGTTGGATCAAGCCAAGAGTGGCATAACAGAGTTGATCAGCTATCAAAAAAATGTAGTTGAACAATAATCTGAACATGTATTTAGTTTGGGCATCCGTTTTACTTGACACTAAATATGGCTTCTGAGTTTAAGTTTCACCATAGATGAGATGTATGTGTCTGGTTGTTTTCATTATAAACAGCCAGACTAAAAGAATGATAAAAAGGGATTATTAATGTTCCGTAAGAAAGAGAAGAAAGTAAAAAGAAAGAAACATGTAGTTCAGGAGTATGCTGAAGCGATCTTGTTCGCCTTTGTGGTAGCAATGATCATAAGGAACTATACTATTCAGATGTTCAAAATACCCTCTTCATCGATGGAGACGACTTTACTTATCGGAGATTATTTGGTTGGTAACAAACTAAAATACTTCTTTACCGATCCTCAAAGAGAAGATATTGTTATTTTCTTTATGCCGCCAGATCCCGAACAACCCCAACCCAGAGATCAATATTGGAGAATTATCGGTCCTGTTTATTTCGATAAAAATGCCTTTCGCCCGATCTGGTATCAAAAAAAGAATGTGGTCAAAAGAGTTATCGGAATGCCGGGAGATGAAGTGGAGATCAAAGATAAGGTCGTACATGTAAATGGCGAACCAATGAGAAGAGAATACGAACAATATATAGATAGGCGGGTAATACCGAGAGAAGCCGGGAATATTACCTGGGTTAATGGTCAAAATATGGGAAGCAGGGACAACTTCGGTCCGGTTGTCGTTCCCGAAGATCACTACTTTGTGTTGGGTGATAACAGAGATATGAGTGAAGATAGCCGATATTGGGGATTTGTGCACAGACATGAAATAACCGGAACTCCGGCTCTGATAACATTCTCCTACGGAGCTCCACCTATGGCTGATATCAGAGATTACTTCTATCAACAGCGTGGTTTATTACGCCAACGTAACGAGATCAGATGGAACAGGGTATTCAAAGTGATAAAATAGAACATATTTATGTTCATGTCCCGTTTTGCCTAAAAAAATGCCCGTATTGTTCTTTTTATTCTGTTAAGTTTGATCATTCACTTCTCGATAAATATCAGCAAGCTCTCATCAAAGAGATCCATTCTTTCAAAGATAAATATGATCTGCTATGCAAAACCCTATATCTCGGAGGCGGAACGCCTTCTTTGCTGCCGATAGAAAAGCTCGGCAAAATAATATCCGAATTTGATATAAACTCGAATGCGGAGATTACCATAGAAGCAAATCCTTATACCATAAGTAATGACAAAGCTGAGAAATGGGCGGAGTTGGGTATCAATCGTGTTAGTATCGGCGCTCAATCATTTCTGGATAAAGAGTTGAGACTATTGGGAAGACTACATAGCTGCAAAGATATATATGAGGCTATCAACATCTTACGTTCAAAAGAACTGACCAATCTCTCACTCGATTTGATCTATGGTTTGCCATATCAAACCTGTGAAGATGTACGCTATTCTTTGCGTGAAATTTGTAAACTTCAACCGAATCATGTATCAACCTACTGTCTTAGTTTGGATCCTACTTCCGAACTATATTCTTATCGTCATTTGTTGCCATCTGATGATATGGCGGCAGATATTTATGAAGAGATCGGACAGACCCTCTCAGCCGTAGGTTATATACAATATGAGATCTCTAATTTTGCCATGCCCGGTTATGAATCAAGACATAATCTGGCATATTGGCAATACAGAGACTTTATTGGATTGGGAGCTTCTGCGCATGGCAGGATATACGGTTATGCTTATGAGAATCCTTCGGATATAGACGAATATATCGAGACAATAAGTAATGATAAGATTATGGTTAGTAACCAACATCTCAGCCGCGATGAGTGTGAAAAAGAATACATTATTATGAACCTAAGAACTGCAAAGGGTGTGAATCTGGAGGAATTTGGAAATAAGTTCAAAGCCGGATTTATAGAAAAGTATGCTGACATACTGGAGATATATCTGAAACAAAGCTATCTGATTGTAACGGAAGATCATATAAGATTGGCTCCTAAGGCTTATTTCATATCTAACTCTATTTTGATGGATTTTGTGTGATTTTGACGTTGAGAGAAGATATATTTCGGTTGACATTTGGAAAGGATGATTAATTTGTAGATACGAGGAGTAAAATATGAAGTATATAAATATAGTGATCATATTGATGTTAAGTCTCACACTTTCAGCCGAGATTTTGGTACCGATGGATTCGGTGCAAAGGAATCATCTCAAAGCCTATGGCATTGCATTTAGGGCATTACAGGAAGGTTTGGATGTGCAATGGTTATTGAATTATCGTGGGGGATCATTTTTGATACCGGAATCTTCTGAGATCAAAGCTTTGTGCAATATCCGTGGTGTTAGCTTTGAAGTTATCGGTGGTGCTACGATAGCCGGCATCTATAATGAAATAGACAATTCCAACATGGAGATCATGGTTTTGGAAAAAGAACCTCGTATCGCTATTTATACTCCTCCCAATTCGCTACCTTGGGATGATGCGGTTACGCTGGCACTGACTTATGCTGAGATAGATTATGATACCCTATGGGATGAGGAAGTACTCGCCGGTGAGCTTAGCAACTATGATTGGTTACATCTTCATCACGAAGATTTTACCGGGCAGTATGGTAAGTTTTATGGCAGTTTCAGAAATGCAGCTTGGTATCAGGAAGATGTAATGATAAATGAAGAGATGGCGGGCAGGTTAGGATTCGATAAAGTATGGCAGCTCAAGCATACAGTAGCACATCAGGTACGTGAATATGTGTTGGAGGGCGGATTCTTATTCGCTATGTGCGCAGCAACCGAAACAATGGATATAGCCTTGGCAGCACAGAATGTAGATATAGTCCAAGCAGAAATAGATGGCGATGGTATCGATCCAAATTATCAGAAGAAATTAGATTTTTCCAGAACTTTTACATTCGAGAACTTCTCACTTACCACCAACCCTTATATCTACGAGCATTCCAGTATAGATGCAAGTGATTATGCACAATTAAGAGGTCCGGAAGAGGATCATTTTGTCTTATTCGATTTTTCAGCGAAGTATGATCCGGTTCCTACTATGTTAACTCAAAATCATGTGAATGTGATCAATGGTTTTCTGGGACAAACCACATCTTTCCACAAAGAATATATAAAAAGCAGCGTTATCATACTAGGTGAAACGCCAGGAGCTGATGAGGTAAAGTATTTACACGGTAATTTGGGTAAGGGTACATTTACCTTCTATGGAGGACATGATCCGGAAGATTATGCTCATAGAGTAGGAGATCCCGAAACCAATCTGGATTTGCACAAAAATTCGCCCGGATATAGACTGATACTGAATAATATCCTATTCCCGGCAGCCGAAAAGAAAAAACTCAAAACCTGATATCGTGCCTGCATAATCACCAGTAAATAGTGGTCATTATTAGAAATAAATAAATAATGCTGGACAAACTAACCTCATTCAGCTTTTTGACATAAAAAATATTGTATTGGGAGATTTAGATGTTAGAAGAAAAGAAAAATAAAGAAGAATTGGAAGAAAAAGAAGAACAAGAGAAAGAAGAGCCTCAAGAACAAGCAGATGTCGTAGCCGAAGATACGGAAGAGCCTCAAGAACAAGTAGAAGACGTAGCCGAAGAAACTGAAGAGAAAACTGCAGAACCCGAGCAGGACTCTAAAGAAGAAGAAGGTGATCCGGAAGATTTTGAGAAACTATTGGAAGAATCGTTGGGGAATATCCATAATTTTGAAATCGGAGATGAAGTAGAAGGTGAGATTATAAACATTACCGATTCTTATATCTTTGTTTCTTTGGGTGGAAAACGAGATGTTTATGCCGAGAAAACAGAGTATTTGGACAAAAAGGGTAACCTGCCATACAAAATTGCTGATAAACTCTCCGGTTATGTAGTTAAATGCAGCGAAACTGAGACTATGATTGCTAAAAGCTTAATGGCGGTTAATAAAAGAATAGTCGAAGAAGCTTTTGAAGAGAAGATTCCTGTAAGTGGCAAGATCCAATCGGTTACCAAAGGCGGATATATAGTAGACCTCTCCGGTTTAAGAGCATTCTGCCCAGCTTCTCATATGGGTGATAAACCGAATACGGATGTAAAAGAATATCTCGGACAAAATTACGATTTTCAGATCATTGAGTATAGCGACAAGGGCAGAAATATAGTTTTGTCAAGACGAGTGTTATTGGAAAAAGAAAAAGAACAGCAGAAAAAAGAGACTTTGGAAAATATCGAAGTTGGCAGTGTAGTAAAAGGCAAGATAACGCGTCTTACTAATTTCGGTGTATTTATCGATATAGGTGGAGTAGAAGGTCTATTGCATATATCCGAACTATCTTGGACGCATGTGGAATCTCCGTCTGATGTAGTAAACTTAGGCGATGAGATTGAAGCGAAAGTGATCAGAATGAATAAGGGGAAGGTTTCCCTTAGCCTCAAAGCAATGCAACCGGATCCCTTCTATGAAGCTATCAAAGACCTGAACGAGGGTGATGTGGTTACCTGTAAAGTATTGCGGAATTTACCGTTTGGTTCTTTTGTTGAGATCAAACCTACAGTAGAAGGACTGATACCGATATCGGAAATGGCAGCCGGCAGGCACATTTCTCATCCTTCCGAAATAATCCAGGAAGGTGACACATTGGAAGCACAACTTCTCAAGATCAATGCTGAGAAGAAAAAGATATCGCTCTCGCTAAAAGCACTGCAACCGGACCCATGGGATACAATTGAAGAGCATTTCTCAGAGAGTGATGTGGTTAAAGGCACAGTAGAGAATGTAGTTAACTTCGGTGCTTTTATCAAAGTTAAGGATGGCATTGTCGGACTGATGCCGAAACAAAAGATCAACTTGGCTGGGATAAAACTAACTCCGGATAGTGTCGGCGAGGAGATAAACGTACGGATTTCGAAGATAGACAAAGAGCAAAGAAGGATCTCTCTTGAACCATCATCTCTACCGGAAACTGTAACAGAACAAAAAGGTGATTGGAAAAGTTATAAAAATTCAAAGAAAAAGGAACTGGATGAGGATAATCCGTTCTCGATATTATAGATAAATTAAGAGAAAGAAACGGGGCATGTTGAGTGCCCCGTTTTTTTTGTATATTACCAAGAGTATTTTACATCAAGGTGTCTAGCTGCATGAGCATCATCTACCCGTTTAACAGGAGTATTATGCGGTGCCGTTTTCACCATTTCGGTATCGGTTTCACATTCTTTGGCTATCTCGATCATTGCTTCGATGAATTCATCCAGAGTTGCTTTACTCTCCGTCTCGGTAGGTTCCACCATCATAGCTTCACTTACGATGAGCGGAAAATATACTGTGGGAGCATGATAACCTTTGTCCAATATCCGTTTGGCAATATCAAACATACGAATCCCATATTCGCTTTTCTGCCATTTGGCACTAGCTACATATTCATGCATACAATAGCTTTTGAAAGGCACATGGTAATAATCCTGCAATTTCTTCATCAGATAATTAGCGTTTATTACCGCATTTTCTGCTATTCTTCTCAAGCCTTTCGGACCTAGCATTTTGATATAGATATAAGCTCGGACATTGACTGCAAAATTCCCATAAAATGAATGTAATTTCCCGATCGAACTATCTGCATGAGAGTAATCGAGGAAGTATACCTCTTTATTTTTTGCTGCCATGGGAACTGGCAGGAAACGTACGAGATCTTCTCTTACACCGATAGGACCAGAACCCGGACCGCCACCACCATGGGGTGTGCCAAAAGTTTTGTGTAGATTAAAGTGCATGATATCAAAGCCGATCTCACCCGGTTTTATATATCCGAGTAAAGCGTTCAGATTGGCACCATCCAAATAAAGCAGCCCATCTACAGAATGAATGATCTCGGCAATGCGCTCGATCTGAGTCTCGAAAATACCCAAAGTGTTCGGGTTAGTCAGCATAAAACCAGCGACATCGTCTGTGACGATCTTTTCCAGTTCTTCTATATCTACCATTCCCTTATCGTTAGATTTTATCTCGACCACATCGAAGCCAGCCATCTTTACACTGGCAGGATTGGTACCGTGAGCTGAATCCGGTAAGATTATTTTGGTTTTGTTAGTATTCTCTTTGCTCTGATGATATGCTTGGATGAGTTTGAGACCGACATACTCACCTTGTGCTCCGGCAACCGGTTGTAAGGTAACAGCCTTGAACCCGGATATCTCCGCCAGATCTTTCTGGAGTTCATACATAATCTGCACTGCACCTTGAACCGAAGCTTGTGGTTGCAGCGGATGGATATTAACAAGCTGATCATTGCGAACCAAAGTTTCGTTCAGTTTGGGATTGTACTTCATAGTACATGAGCCGAGCGGATAAAACCCCTTTTCGACACAATGATTCATATGACTAAGCTTCAGAAAATGGCGCATTACGTCCAATTCGCTTAATTCCGGCAACTTAAAGTTATCTTTTCTTCTGAATTTTTCCGGGATGCAATCCTCAAATTTTGTTTCCACATCCAATTTTGGCAGGGTATATCCTTTTTTGCCGGGGGCGTGTCTTTCGAAGATTAGTTTAGCCATTGGTAACCCCCTTGAGAGCAGATACAAATTCATCGAGTTGCTCTTTGGTTTTCTTTTCGGTTACGGCAACAAGAAGCAGATCATCAAAACCGAATTGTTTGAGTTCTATCCCGGCGAATATCTCTTTGTGATTGAGTTTTGAGATCAGTTCCTCTACCGGCACGGGTGCTTTCAGAGCGAATTCTTTGAAGAAGGGAGCATCATAAGCTAGTTCAAAACCTTTGAGCTTACTAATCTCGTGGGCCAAATAGTGAGCTTTAGTAGTGGATTGAATAGCCATTTCTTTCAAACCTTCAGGTCCCATCAAAGAAAGGAACACGGTTCCAGCCAGAGTACAGAGAGCATCATTAGAGCAAATATTGGAAGTGGCTTTTGCTCTCCTGATATGTTGTTCACGGGTTTGTAATGTTAGTGCAAAAGCTCTATTCCCGTCAGCATCGACAGTTGCGCCTACAATCCTACCGGGCATCATGCGAGATAAGGAAAGCGAAGTGGTAAGAAAGCCAAACAACGGACCACCGAAATTTTGCGTGTTACCCAGCGCTTGTCCTTCTCCAACCACTATATCAGCGTTATACTCGGCAGGTGAGTTTAAAACTGGGAGAGAGATAGGATCTACTGCTGCTATAAATAGAGTTTTCTTTATTTGATGTACCAGTGGTTCGATCTCGAACATATCTTCGATATGGCCAAAGAAGTTTGGAGTTTGAACCAATACACACGCTATCTCATCGTTCAGCTTTTCTTTTAGATGCTTTATATCCAGTCTGCCATTTTTGTGCGGGACTGTAATCAACTCGATATCCAAGCCTTCTGTGTATGCCTTGATAACTTTTCGATAAAGCGGGTTTAGGGTTTCTGAGATCAGTGCTTTGTATCTGTTTGTCTTTCGAACAGCCATCAGTACCGCTTCTGCCGCTGCCGAAGCTCCGTCGTACATGCCGGCATTGGAGATCTCCATACGTGTTAGTTCACATATCATCGTCTGATATTCGTAAATGTACTGTAAAGTGCCTTGACTTACTTCCGCTTGATAGGGTGTGTAGGCAGTATGAAATTCCGGACGCATAATAACATGGTCCACCGCTGCAGGGATATAATGATCATAAATACCACCGCCGAGATAAGAGTTCACTTGGTTAGTTGAACGATTTTTCCCAGCCAGTTTTGCTATCCTACGCGAGATTTCCAATTCGGATAAGCCTTCTTCGATGCAGCAAAAATCTTTGTAGATAAGCTTGTTCGGGATAGCTTGCAAAAGCTCTTCAAAAGAATCCACTCCGATCTCTGAGAGCATTTGCTTGCGCTGTTCATCAGTGTTTGAGATAAACGGCATAAACACTCCTTTCATATAATTATATTTTGTTCATTAAAAAAATAATCTTTTTTCTGTCAATCGAAACTCAATAAGACAAAACCGGATCGGCTTAAAGATGATGTTTGGTTTGGTTTGACAGAGTGTTAGCTTGACATAAATCAAAGGTAAAAAAAAATACCAAATTATGAAAAAAAATATAAAGATCGTCTTTTTCATAGCTTGTCTGAGCATAGTCTGGACGCTATCTATAGCAGAGGAACAGCTCAATGAGAATGAGATGATAGATCAGATAGATACTCTGGGAGTAGATACTCTGAGAGTGGAAGAAGTGGAAAAGGACTCACTTTTTTATAATGGGGATGAGATATATTATGATGTATTGAATCGTAAAATCCATCTAAAAGGAGGAGCTTCATTAGATTACCACACATCTTCGATCACTGCGGACAGCATTTATATCGACATGGAGAAAGATCAGGCATATACACGGGGAAGATCTTTGTTGCAAGATGGCAACCAATTGCTAATAGGCAGAGAAGTACTTTTCGATCTGGACACCCAATGGGGGATGATCCGCGATGGCGCTAGTCAATTCGAACATGGTTACTATTATGGTGAAGAGATCAGAAAGGTGGATGAAGAGATCTATGATGTCGACCACGGCAATTTCACCACCTGTGATGCAGAGGAGCCACATTTTTATATCAAAACGGATAGATTGAGATTGTACCAAAATGATAAAATCGTAGCCAAACCGGTGATTTTTTATGTGAATCATTTTCCCATTTTTGGATTACCATATGCCACCATTTCGGTGAAAAGAGGAAGACATTCGGGCATCCTGATCCCCTCACCCGGTTATAATAGTACTCAAGGCAAGTATATCGAAAATATCGCTCTCTATCTGGCTTACAAAGATTATGCCGATGCTACGATTTATGCGGATTATTATGAGAGAACCGGTTGGGAAATCGGATTTATGAGCGAATACATCAGAAGATATGTTTTCAGCGGAAATGTGAATCTGAGATTACAAAGGAATGTAGAAACTCCGGATGTCTATACACATGATTGGCTGTTCGAAAGCAGACATAGTCATGATTTTGGTCATAGAAGGACTTTCGATTCTAACCTTCGCTTCATCAGCAGTAGCCGGGTGTTCGAAGGTGATGTGGATATAGAGGAACGTCTCGCAGAACAAGTTACATCTTCTGTTTCTTACAAACAACCTTTGTTCGAACGATTTTTGTATGTCACAGCCCAATATACCGATGATTTCAAACAGGAGATCAAAAACATCACTCTGCCGTCCATAACCTATTCTTTACCATCCAAACCGGTGTATGAACTGTTTACAACGGCAGATAATGAGGCAGATGCTTGGTGGAAAAACCTCTCCTATTCATATAATCTTCGCGCTATCCATACAGGTGTGATCCGAGATCCGGATGCTGATATCTGGGATATTATGTACAAATCCAAAAAGGATGATGAGGGTGAATACATCAATCAGCATAATGCCGGAATTCAGCATCGTACCGGGTTGCGTTATTCTTATACCATGCGGGGCTGGCTTAATTTGTCGCAAAATATGTCCTATAACGAAGCATGGTTTGATCGGGATAAAGAGGATAATCAACTGGCTAGGGGTTATGATTATAGTACTACAAGCAGACTCTCTTTTTCCCTTTATGGGACCAGAGTATTTTCGGATCCTCTTTATGTCTCCGCAGTTAGACATGTAGCTACTCCACAGCTCTCTTTTACATACAAACCGGATTTTACCGATAATCAAAAATATTACTCTTTCAGCGGTATTAGTATCAATAGTACTGCCAAACAGAGGCGGCTGAGTTTGAGCCTGGAAAACAAATGGCAGCTAAAACTGAAGCAAACGGAAACTTTATCCGAGAGAAGATTAAATGACTTTTTCCGTATAAATACAAGCGTGAGTTATGATTTTGAGAAAGAAGACAAGCCAATGAGCAATATCTTACACAACATCAATCTCAATCCCAATGCACTTAGATATAGCATTCTCAATCTATCGGTTCGACCGAACGGCAGGATTATTCAGAATCCGTACGACTTATCCATCAAAGATATAAATCCGGGGAATTGGGATTGGGCTGTAAATGATTGGTCAGCTGGGATAACTACCCGGCTCTCACTTTCGGGAGATGCCACTTATATGGACTATTTCCCGATCAGGAAAAATGAGTTCTGGACCGAAGATCTGATGATGGACTATCCCGAAGAGGAAGAAGAATATATGCTCTCTTTGGAAGAGATGGAAAGATTGGCTGCCGAAAGAAATGATTGGTCGCTCTCTTTCGAACACAACTATCGTACCAATAGAGCTTCATATAAAATCGGACATTATACCAGCTCATTAAAGTCTTCGGTTTCGGTGATGCTGACTAAGAATTGGAAAATCGCTTATGATAATTTTATAGATATGAAGACCAATGACATAGTCTCTCACAATGTTACTATTACCAGAGAATTGGATTGTTGGCGTATCTTCTTTCGTTATACCAAACAAGGCGATTTTTGGAATTATCAGCTCAGACTATTCAACATTAAATTACCGGATGCGCTTCAGTTCAGAACTTCAGACAGGAAGCGATAGAACATGAAGAACAGAAAGAAAAAAGCTGTGTTTCTGGATCGAGACGGTACTATCAACATGGACAAAAATGGTTATATAAATCACCCGGCCGATTTTGAGCTCTATCCTTTCGCTGCCTCAGCGTTAGCTCTATTGAAAAACCATGGCTTTCTTAATATCGTGGTTTCCAACCAATCCGGAGTAGCCAGAGGATATTATACTATCGCCGATCTGGATAAAATTCACGCCAAAATGCAGAATATGCTGGCAGAGAGTAATGCAAATATAGACAAAATCTACTTCTCACCATATCATATCGAAGGTGTGCTGGAACCGTATAATTTGGATCATGAGGATCGCAAACCCAGACTCGGTATGTTCAAAAAAGCATGTGATGAGTTTGATATAAATATCAAGCGATCGTTTATGGTAGGTGATAGATATACTGATATAGAGTTTGGCAAAAAAGCCGGGTTAAAGACAATTTTAGTCTTGACCGGTGATGGAGAAAAAGAGTTTTATCTCAATAGACGAGATTGGGTTCATAAGCCTGATTTTGTCGTGAAAGATCTTGCCGTAGCTGCAGGGTTGATAATACATATAGATGGTGAAAAATGAAGAAAATAATATTTGGAATATTGGTAGCCCTTTTTTTGATCTCATGTGGATCAGATACACCTCTGTCGCCGCCGGAACCTCCACCGGAATTGACACTTGATGATCTGGAATTCGGATCAGGACACACTTTTGATATTATGACTTGGAATGTGGAAAATTATGCTAAAAAGGGAGCTACTACGATAGAATATGTTACTCAGATCGTAGAAGCTCTGGAGATGGATGTGATCGCTTTACAAGAGATTAGATTCTACGATCATTTTACCACATTGACTTCGAATCTGGAAGGATGGGATGGTTATCGTACCGGTAGTCCGGCTTCCGAATCTCAGCGTTTAGCTTACCTTGTGAATACGGAAACAGTAGAATTACTGGGAGACCCCTACGAGATATATCAGGATCAGTCCTATTATTTCCCCCGCCGACCTTATGTGCTGGAAATCTCATACGATGATGCTGAATTTATCATTATAAATAATCATCTGAAAGCATTCGGTGATCCGGAAAGTGCGGAAAGACGCCGTCAAGCCTGTATCCTTTTAGAATCATACATCAGCACGCATCATCTGGATAACAATGTGATCCTATTGGGAGATTTGAATGACAGTCTGGTCAACCCTCCTCATACGAATGTTTTTCAAGTATTTTTAGACCAACCGGAAGATTACTATTTCGTCGATATGGAAATCGCCGAAGGACCGCCTTATTATTGGTCGTATCCGACATGGCCCTCCCATCTGGATCATATTATGATAACCAGTTCACTTTTCAATGCCTTTGGACATCATAAATCTGAAGTAGAAACAATTCTTCTGGAAAAATACTTGATCGGAGGTTGGCAGACATACGAAGAATATGTTTCCGATCATCGCCCGGTAGCTTTGAAGCTGATGCTAGATTAGAACGAACCGGAAGTTGTTAGATGAGCCTGTTATTTTGGATCCTACTATCTTTATTTGTTGTTTTGAATATATTGGATGCACATTCTACTATCAAAGTTGTTAGTAATGGTTCGGAAAGAAACGAATTCAATCCGATAGCCAGATTTCTGTTCAAAAAGATCGGATTACTTCCAGGCATTATCATTCTAAAAAGCATCATTCTTCTCCTGATTTATCTGGTGATCTCTTACTACAAATACATGCAGAGTGAGATCTACCTTATCCTCATTTTTGCGAATCTGATCTATGCCTTGGTAGTGATCCACAATTATCGAACTTATCGTAAAATTATGAAATATAAAGAATTCAAAGCAAAACTTGACATAAAAAGCAAACTTATAAAAGAGGAATCAACCTTTGTAAAGGAGTGAGAATATATGGAAAAAATAAGTCAACTTGAAGCGGTACGGCACGAGAAGAGGGAAAAAATGATCAATCGGGGAGTAGATCCCTATCCCAATCGCTGTGAACGTACTCATTGTATAGAAACTTTGCATCAAAACAAATCTGCATATGTGGAAAAAGAAGAGAAAGTGTATATTGCCGGCAGGATAGTAGCGCTCAGAAGACAAGGGAAGATCGGTTTTATGGATATTGCAGACGAGAGTGGACGTATCCAGATATTTCTAAAACAAAACCTGCTGGGTGAAGATAACTATGAAAATTTCAAGTTGATGGATATAGGTGATTTTGTGCAAGTTCATGGAGTATGTTTTATTACTCAGCGAGGAGAGTATTCTATAAAAGCAGATCAGATAAAGATGCTTTCAAAGAATCTGAAACCACTTCCGGTAGTCAAAGAAAAACAAGAGGATGGGGTAACCAAACGATACGATGAATTTGCCGATATTGAGCTTAGATATAGAAAACGCTATCTGGATCTACTGCTCAACCCGGAACATAAAAAGATATACAAAGTTAGAGCTGAAATTATTAGACAAATGCGCCATTTTTTTGATGAGAAGGGATTCTTGGAAGTAGAAACTCCTATCTTGCAACCGCTTTACGGCGGAGCAAATGCCAGACCGTTCGTCACACATCACAATACGCTTGATATGAAACTCTATCTCAGAATCGCTACCGAGCTATATCTAAAAAGATTGATAGTCGGCGGTATCGAAAAAGTATATGAGATCGGCAAGAACTTTCGTAACGAAGGGATGGATAGAAATCACAACCCGGAATTTACCGCCTTGGAAGTGTATCAGTCTTATGCTGATTATCATGACATGATGGATCTTACCGAAGATCTATTCGTACATATCGGCGCTTCTGTGTTCGATTCCGATGCGATTAAGTTTCATGAGAATATGATCTCATTGAAAAAGCCTTGGAAAAGAGCAACTATGATAGATCTGATCAAAGAATACACCGACTTTGATGCTTCCGACTTTGACGAGGGAAAGCTCAGAGCATATTGCGATGAGCATGAGATTGAATACGATAAAAACGACGGTCCGGGGAAATTGATCACTTTGATTTTCGATCGCTTCGTTGAACCTAAATTAATACAGCCGACATTTGTGTTGGATTTTCCCAAAGAAGTATCTCCACTGGCTAAAACTAAGCCGGGTAATCCTCTTTTGGTAGAGAGGTTTGAGCTTTTTATCAACGGCACTGAATGCGCTAATGCATTTACCGAGCTGAATGATCCGATCGAGCAGAGAAAAAGGTTGGAACATCAGACAAAACAGCGGGAATTGGGCGATTTGGAAGCAAACCTCGTCGATGAAGATTTTTTGGAAGCTCTTGAATATGGTATGCCGCCTACCGGTGGGCTTGGTATCGGATTAGATCGTATGATCATGCTTTTTACAGGGCAGACTTCAATAAAAGAAGTCATCCTCTTTCCGCAAATGAAAGTTTGAGCTCAGAAAATTTGTTGCCAAATTTTTAGCTCAAATTTAAATAGAAATATGAGGAGTTTTTATAGTGTGTTTTTGAGAAGTGGAGGTTTTTGTGATTAAAATAATGATCGTAGAAGATGAAAGAGTAGTGGCAGAAGATATCAAGCAGACTCTTCGGAAAAAGGACTTTGAAATTGTGGCTATGTCTCAGACCGGTGAGGAGGCTATCGAAAAGGCTAAAGCTCATAATCCGGATCTGGTGCTGATGGATATTATGCTTGCCGGTGAAATGAATGGTATCGAGGCAACTAAAATAATCCAAGGTGAATTGAATATCCCCGTCATCTATGTGACTGCTTATGCCGAAGAAGACACCCTATCAAAAGCTAAGCAAACCAATCCATACGGTTTTTTGGTAAAACCTATAGAAGATAAAGAATTGTATGCTACTATCGAAATGGCGCTGAAAAGATATCAACAAGAAGAAAAGACCAAAAAAAGCGAAAGCCATTTTCGAGACCTTTTTGAAAAAAGTCCCATCCCAATTCTCTTGCTCGATAAAAAAGGTAAGGTCACTGATATAAACCACGCTTGGTCTGAATTGATGAATTATAACAGAGATGAAGTCTTGGGTAAATCGATAGAATATTTTATTCATCTTGATAGTAAAGAAAACTGGGCAAAAGCCAAACAGTTGATCCAAAAAGAAGAAGAGATCGATGATTTGGAATTCGAGATCCTTACCAAAGATAAACAGCAGATTAATATAAGTATGGACGGAATGCCTCATTATGATGAACAAGCTAAATTCTCGTATTATTACTGTGTATTCGATGACATCACAGACCAAGTAAACGCAAAGAATCTGATGCGTGAGACCGGCGAAAAATACAAAGCATTGTTTGAACAATCCGATAATGCTATCTTTCTATTAAAAAAAGATAAGATCATAGAATGTAACACGCACTCAGGTTTAATGTTTGGTACTTCCAAAGAAGAGTTGATCGGCAAAACCGTAATTTCACTTTCACCAGCAATACAACCGGATGGTACACCTTCCAAACAGAAGTCATTTGAATACATCAACAAAGCTATGACAACCGGTAAAGCGAAATTCTTGTGGACGCATCAAAAAATGGATGGGACACCAATCGAAACTGATGTCAGCCTGCATATACTCAAGATCGGGACTGAAAACTTCCTGCAAGCTATAGTTCATGATATAACAGAGATCAAACGAACTGAGCAAACTCAAAAAGTGCTCTTCAATATCGCTAATGCTGTAAACATTTGCAAAGATATAGATGAATTGCTGTTCTCGCTGCAGAAATATCTCCAAGAGATCATAGATACTACCAATCTATTCGTAGCACTATATGATGCAGAAACTCATAGCCTATCCCTTCCCTTCATTCACGATGAGAAAGATACTCAACACAGCTTCCCTGCCGGAAAGACTCTTACAGGATATGTGATTGATACCGGGAAATCGCTATTGGTAAACGAAGATGAGATCATGAAAATGGTAGAAGAAGATTTGATCGAAATACATGGTCCCTTATCCAAAGTATGGCTGGGAGTGCCGCTCAAGATCAAAGAGGAAATTATTGGTGTGGTAGCAGTTCAGAGCTACAAAAGTAAGAATCTCTATCAGGAGAAAGATAAGGAAATCCTAGAATTCATCTCGACCCAAATTGCGGTGGCTATCCAAAGAAAACAAGCAGAGACTGAGCTAAGAGAGGAGCGAGCTTATCTGGAGGAACTTTTCGAAAGCTCACCGGTGGCTATTGTAGTCGCAGATTCAGATAGTCATATCAACAGGATAAACAAAGAATTTACCAATATCTTTGGTTACGAATCTGATGAAGTTATCGGCAAAAATATAGATGTAATGCTTACTACAGAACAACTTAGAGAAGAAGCGGGCGATTTAACAGGCAAGGTAGCTGAAGGAGAAAAAATAGCTTTCGAGACCAAAAGAAAGACAAAAGATGGTCGGTTCATAGATGTGGCGATTTTTGGTACACCGATCAAGTTCGAAGGTGAACAGGTCGGAGTTTATGGCATGTATCAGGATATTACGGACAGGAAAAAAATAGAAGCAGAACGGGAAAAATTGATCAAAGATCTGCAAAATGCACTGCAGGAGGTGAAAACCCTGAGTGGTTTGATCCCGATCTGTGCCTCATGCAAAAATATCCGCGATGATAAAGGATTTTGGACTAATGTGGAAGAATATATTACCAAACATGCCGAAGTGGATTTCTCCCATGCTATCTGTCCTGAATGTATGAAAGAGAAATATCCCAGAGTTTACGAAAAAATGCAGAAAAAAAAGCAGGAAAACAACGAGGATAACGAGTAAAAACGAATAGCATGATACATCAATTTATTGCCCTTCGCTACCTGAAAGGGAGAAGAAAACTGTGGTTTAGTTCTTCTAACATGTTGTCTCTTTTGGGGATATTCATCGGTGTATTTTCGCTTTTGGTAGTATCTTCGGTGATGAATGGATTTGAATCGGATATGCGTGACCGGGTAATCGGTTCCAGAGCTGAAATAAAAGTTTATACTCACGATTTTGCACCGATAGAAAACTATAATGAAATAACCGAGCGCTTATCTGATGATTTTGAGCTAAAATCTGCCCCTGTCTATCAGACGGAATTGATGATGCAGCACAGACGCAATATCGCCACTACTTTTTGTCTGGGAGTGGATTATGAATCTTATCAGGCGATTACTGATCTCGAAGAGCGTATCGTAATTGGTAGTCCGCATACCGATATGTTAAAAAATAACGGTATAATCATCGGGTTGAGCCAATCCGTGGAACTCAATGCTACCGTAGGCGAATATATTACTCTGACATCACCGAGGGGAACTGAACCGACCCCATTCGGATTGATCCCCAAAAGCAGAACTTTCAGAGTAGTTGGCATTTTCGTGTCGGACATACCGGAGTATGAAAAGGCATATTCTTATATAGCGTTAGAAGATGCTTGGCATTTTGCTGATAAAGATCATATTGCTACACATTTGGAATTATCTACCGGAAATCCCCAAACTTCTCTGCGAGCAGCAGAGCGTATTCAAAATTATCTCGGAGATGATTTCTTGGTGGAAGATTGGAGTCGGTTCGAAGCTAATTTGTTCAATGCCATCAAAATGGAGAAGATCGTCATGTTCATAGTATTGTCGTTGATTATCATTTTGGCTGCTTTCAATATGACAGGGAATTTCATCAAATTGGTAGCAGAAAAGCGCAGTAATATCGGCATATTGAAAGCGATGGGCGCAAGCGAACATGATATCGTACGTGTCTTTGTATCTGTGGGATTGATAATCGGATGCTTGGCTATCCTGTTTGGATTTTGTGCATCATTGCTCGTTGTACTATTGCAACAACATTATCAGTTTGTCAGAATACCGGTGCCAGGATTTGCTATGCAGTGGCTGCCGGTGGAAATACGATGGCTGGAATATATTCTGATACCGGCTATTGCACTATTGATAAGTTTTGTCTCTTCATTATACCCTGCCTATAGAACGGTCAAGATAGATCCGATCAAAATTATCAGAGGTGTCTGAGAGGGGCAATAAACTTGTTTCCGGCATTGTGTTCATTGGGAAGATCAAATAGGATTTGACATCAGATTAGCGGAGCTAAAAATGCTTCTAATATATTCGATATGTGTATAAAATTTTAGTGGAAAAGGGGATAGTATGCATCTGACTGAAAATGCATTAACGGTATTGAAAAAGAGATATTTCAAGAAGGATGAAGAGGGCAACTTACTGGAAGATTGGGACAGTATGATAGATCGAGTTGCGGCTAATATCAGTGGGGAAGATGCTGAACTAAAGAAAAAATACAAGAGTTTATTGGATTCAGGTTACTTTCTGCCAAATTCTCCGACATTGATGAATGCCGGAAGTGACTTGCAGCAGCTTTCCGCTTGTTTTGTCCTGCCATTGGAAGATAGCATGGATGATATATTCGAGACTGTGAAGAATGCGGCGCTAATCCATAAAAGTGGTGGAGGTACAGGTTTTAGCTTCTCCAGATTGCGGGAAACCAATGCAAGAGTCAAAAGCACTAATGGAGTATCCAGTGGTCCGATCACTTTCCTAAAAGTTTTCAATGCTGCTACAGATGCAGTAAAACAAGGTGGTACCAGACGCGGAGCCAATATGGCAATCCTGAATGTAGATCATCCCCAAATTCTTGAGTTCATCACCTGCAAAGACGATCCCAAAGAACTGAATAATTTCAATATCAGCGTAGGTATTACCGATAAATTTATGGATGCTGTCTATAGCGATTCCGAATATGAACTGATCTCACCTCATACCGGCAAGGTCACTAATAGATTGAACGCACGAGATGTTTTTACTCTGATCGTAGAAATGGCACATAAAAACGGTGAACCAGGCATCATTTTCATAGATAGAATAAATGCATTTAATCCTACTCCGCATATCGGAAAGATAGAGAGCACAAATCCCTGCGGTGAACAGCCACTTCTACCTAATGAAGCATGTAATCTCGGTTCTATCAATTTGGCTGCTATGTGGGATGGGGATAAGATCGATTGGGAGCTTATGAAGAAAACTGTGTACGAATCTGTGCAATTTCTGGATGATGTGATCTCCAAATCTAAGTTTCCCTTGCAAAAAATTTCTGAGATGGCTGAAGCGAACAGAAAAATCGGGCTCGGAGTGATGGGTTTTGCCGATCTGCTTTATGCTATGAAAATTCCATATAACAGTGAAGAAGCTGTGGAATTGGCACAAGAGATCATGGAATATGTAGATTACCATTCCAAACTTGCGTCTGTTGAATTAGCAGAAAAAAAGGGTAATTTTCCGAATTTCGAGGGCAGTATTTACGAATACGGGAAATTGCAGCGTGAATCGATAAATCTAGATTGGGACAAACTAAAAGATAAGATCAGAAGTTCCGGTATCCGTAATGCAACTACCACTACAATCGCTCCTACAGGAACTATCAGTATGATAGCCAATACTTCCAGTGGGATAGAACCGCAATTCTCACTCGTGTTTACCAAAAATGTAATGGACGGCGAAAAACTGATCTACACAAATCCATATTTTGAAGAGGCTATCAGAGATGCAGGACTATATTCCGAAGAATTGATGGAAAGAATTTCTGAAGAAGGTATAGCGAAGATAGATGAGATCCCAGAAGCTATCAAAAAAATATTCGTAACTTCACACGATATTTCCCCGGAATGGCATATTAGAATGCAGGCGGCTTTCCAAAAATATACCGATAACGCTGTGAGTAAAACTATAAATTTCTCGCACGAAGCTTCAAAAGAAGATATCCATACCACCTACGAATTAGCTTACGAACTCGGGTGTAAAGGTGTAACTGTCTATCGAGATGGAAGCAGAGATAATCAGGTGCTTACTTTGGGTTCCAAAGAAAAGAAAGATAGTCAGCTAAACGATAAAAGAGTGAGTCCGCGCCAGAGACCTGATGTTACTCTGGGGATGACGAAAAAGATCCAATCCGGATGTGGTCATCTGTATGTAACTATCAATACCGATGAAGAAGGTCCTTGCGAGGTGTTTACCCAGATGGGTAAAGTAGGCGGATGTGCTTCTGCTCAGCTGGAAGCTATCGCCAGATTAACATCACTCTGCCTGAGATCGCATGTGAAGGTGAATTCTATTATTAAACAATTGCAGGGAATCAGATGTCCGTCTCCAATGTGGCACAAAGGTGAAATTATCACTTCTTGCGCCGATGGAGTGGCTAAAGCATTGCAGACTTATCTGAACAACAGTGATAAGTTGACCGGTGATATAAATCCAGACACTTCTCAGAAATCCAATAAGATCGAGCCGGGTATGAAAGGTGCTGTCTGCCCCGATTGCGGTAGTGCGATTGAGTTTTCCGAAGGTTGTCTGAAATGTCATGCCTGCGGGTGGTCTAAATGCTGAGATATGTTTTGGTAAATTTATCAGGAGGGGGATGTGTATAACCATTTGGAAAAAATGAGATCAGTTGGATTAACCGAATATGAAGCCAAAGCATATTACACATTATTGCAAAAAGGAAACTTTACTGCTATAGAACTATCTAAGGCTGCTGATATACCACGAACGAGGATATACGAAGTTCTAAATAATCTCGTAAATAAAGGGTTGTGCAAACAGATACACGGAAACATGAAAAGTTTCAAAGCAAATAATCCTGCCTACGCTTTCGATCGGCTACTCGATGATCTGCAACAAGAGCATAAATTCAAGATAAAAAAGGTAAATGAGCTTTCTCATCTTCTAATGCCAATATACAATACAAACAAAGAAAATCACGACCCTTTGGAATTTATCGAAGTTATCAAAGAGCAGAGTTCGATAATTAATAAAACAAACGAGTTAGAACGAAAAGCCAAAAGAGAGATCCTGGCAATGAATAAAGCACCCTATGCCGTTGATCTTGCGACCGTAGTAAGAAAACGCAGTATAAAACGGAAAAATGGGATTAAGTACAAATTCCTTTCCGAAGTTAGTTATCCTATCGATGACGATCTTCTTGAATTTCTAAGTTTATGGGAAGATGCAGGAGCGGAGATAAGAGTGTTAGAAAAGGTACCGATAAAAATGATGATATTTGATCAGCAGAAAGTCATCTTGAGTTTGCAAAACAAAATATCAGCTTCAAAATCCGGGTTCACTTCCATGGTTATTAATCATACCGAGATGGCACAGTTTTTGACGGCAAGCTTCGAATCCTACTATGCTAATGCACTTAGTTTGGAACAATTTAAGCATACTCTTTGAGAATTGCTACTGAAAAGAATGTTAGCCTGTCCGCTTCAAACTTATGCATGTATTTTTTTCGTCTTGAAAAAAAAATAAGCTAAAAATATCCAATCCTGATCGTAGTTTCGAGTATCCCGAGCTTATAATTTTATTATTCTGCTTGACATATTCATAATATTTTACAAATAAACAAGTAAGATAAGATAGTATTAAAAATGAGGATAGTGGAATGAGAGCCGTAACTAAATGTATTATATGCAGATATCAATTTGCTTGGCATAGTAGAAATCAGAGGAGTGATTATGATCCAAAAAATTCGCAAACGCGATAATACTGTTGTCAGATTTGATCCGGACAAAATAACCAGTGCAATTTACAAAGCTGCCCAAGCAACGAAGGAGTTTGATTTTTCCATTGCCAAGAAATTATCTCTTAGAGTGATGAATATTCTATTCCAGCTTTATGATGAAAAGATTCCCAATGTAGAGAATGTGCAAGATATTGTAGAAGAGGTACTGCTTACTTCTCAATATATCAAAACTGCCAAAGCCTATATCATCTACCGAGACCAGCATGCACGCATTAGGGAGATAGTTCACAATGCAGAGATCGATCTGATCGATCAATATCTCAATAAACTGGATTGGAAAGTGAAAGAGAACAGTAATATGGCATATTCCCTCCAAGGCTTGAACAATTATGTAGCATCAGAAGTGAGTAAAATTTACTGGCTTAATAAAGTATATCCACCGGAGATCAGGCAACTACATACCAATGGTGATTTTCATATCCATGATCTTGGACTGATTTCGGTTTATTGTGTCGGCTGGGATCTCAAAGACCTACTATTGGTCGGCTTCAAAGGTGCGAAAGGGAAGATAGAAAGCTCACCGGCAAAACATTTTAGGAGCATTTTGGGGCAGATAGTGAACTTCTTCTATACACTTCAGGGAGAAGCAGCCGGAGCACAAGCTTTTTCAAATTTCGATACTTTATTAGCACCTTTCATACGATATGATAACCTTTGCTACAAGGAAGTAAAACAAGCTCTGCAGGAGTTTGTATTCAATGTGAATGTGCCTACCAGAGTCGGGTTCCAAACACCATTTACCAATATCACCATGGATCTGGAAGTTGCAGAGATGTACAAAGACCATCCGGTGATCTTGGGCGGTGAGTATATGGATGCTACTTACAAAGAATATCAATCTGAGATGGACATCCTCAACAAGGCATTTCTGGAAGTGATGTGTGAAGGTGATGCCAAAGGGCGTGTGTTTACATTCCCTATCCCCACCTATAATATCACCAAAGATTTCGATTGGGATAAGCCTGTCTTGAATACCTTGTGGGAAGCGACAGCTAAATATGGCATCCCCTATTTTTCTAATTTTGTCAACTCCGATCTCGATCCCAATGATGCACGTTCTATGTGTTGTCGGCTTAGATTGGACACACGCAAACTGGAGAGTAGAGGAGGTGGTTTGTTCGGAGCTAATCCGCTTACCGGATCTATCGGTGTAGTGACTATCAATCTGCCGAGAATAGCCCATCTTTCCGAAAATAAAAGTGAGTTCTTAGCAAAATTGGATTATTTGATGAACAAAGCAAAAGACAGTTTGGAGATAAAGAGAAAAGTGTTGGAAATGTTTACCGACAATAATCTCTATCCCTATACCAAATATTATTTAAGGGATATTAAAGATAGGTTCGATCGTTATTGGGAAAACCATTTTTCCACAATCGGACTGATAGGAATGAATGAGGCATGTTTCAATCTTCTTGATGTATCTATTGCAGAGAAAGAGGGAATGGATTTCACCAAAGAAGTGCTTGATTATATGAGAGAAAAATTGGTTAATTTCCAAGAGGTGACCGGACATAATTACAATCTCGAAGCTACACCTGCAGAAGGTACCACCTACCGTCTTGCAAAAATGGATAAAAGTCAGTTCCCACAAATAAAAGTCGCTTCTAACGAGGGCGAACCTTTTTACACTAATTCCACGCATCTGCCGGTGAATTATACCGACGATATTTTCGAAACCTTAGATCTGCAAGATGATATCCAAACTAAATATACCGGGGGAACAGTATTGCATCTGTATATCGGCGAGAGAATTACCAACCCTGAAAATGTCAAGTTGATGGTACGCAAGATCTGTTCTCAATACAAACTGCCTTACTTTACTTTCTCTCCTACCTTCAGTATTTGTAAGACACATGGCTACTTGAACGGTGAACATGATCAATGTCCCTACTGCTTACAGCGGTGTGAAATCTATTCGAGAGTAGTTGGATATCTCAGACCGATCAATCAGTGGAATGATGGGAAACGTTCCGAGTTTGAGATGAGAAAGAATTATACGATTGGGGAGTAGGATATGAGATTTGCCGGACTTCAGAAATCATCACTAATCGATTATCCCAATGCTATATGTGCAGTTCTCTACACGCAAGGGTGTAATTTTCGCTGTCCTTATTGTCATAATCCGGAATTGGTAGAGAATAATCCGGCAGCTGAGTGTTATGATGAACTCTATGTGCTAAATTTTATGAACAGTCGGGTCGGTAAACTGGATGCCGTCACCATCACCGGGGGTGAGCCTACACTTCATAAGGATTTGCCTGAGTTCATAGAAAAGATAAAAAGTATGGGTTTTTTGGTGAAGTTGGATACCAATGGGACAAATCCGGGGATGTTGGAAAAATTGGTGGAGACAATCGATTATGTGGCTATGGATATCAAAGCTCCGCTAAAAAAATATAAGCAGGTGGTTAGAGCCCCAGTAGATATTAAAGCTATCAAAAGATCTATCATGATCATCAAGGAGTCTAAAGTAGACTATGAGTTCCGCAGTACGATAGTGGAATCGCAACTGACTGTGGATGATATTTTGGAGATGGGATCACTCTTGAAAAAAGCCAAACGATACTTTTTGCAATCTTTTGTGCCGAATAGAACGCTGGACAAGGCTTTTGGTTATGCTCATACATACCCTCAAGATACACTTAAATATCTTGCCGGCATAATCCAACAATCAATCAGCGAGTGTCGTATTAGATAAGAAAAAATTGCCTAGAGCGGATAAAAGCTTACCTTCTAATTGAGAATGAGATTAAATCTCATATAAAAAGGAGGAAATTATGAGTGTATTAGTAGGGAAAAAAGCACCGGATTTCATCGCACCAGCTGTGATGCCTGACGGACAGATCAAAGAAGATTTCCAATTATCACAACTAAATAGCAAATTTATCGTTCTCTTCTTCTGGCCTTTGGATTTTACCTTTGTATGTCCGACGGAAATAATAGCACATGATCGGAGAATAGAGGAATTCAAGAAGAGAGAAACAGAGGTAGTGGGGGTCTCGATAGATTCACAATTTACCCATTTTGCCTGGCGAAATACTCCTGTCGATGAAGGTGGTATTGGGCAGATCAGGTTTCCGATCGTGTCAGATATCAGACATATCATCACTAGGAGATATGGGGTAGAACATAAAGATGGAGTAGCACTAAGAGCTTCATTTCTAATAGATAAAGATGGTGTGGTTCAGCATCAAGTGGTTAATAATCTGTCATTGGGTAGAAATGTGGATGAGATGTTACGCATGATAGATGCTCAGCGCAACTTCGAATCGCATGGAGAAGTATGTCCGGCAGGGTGGCATCATGGAGATGAAGCGATAAAAGCATCCAACGAGAGTTTAAAAGAGTACTTAAAAAAACATAAAAATACTCTGTGATGATACTTGGAATATTATCCAGAGGCAGATAATGTTTGTAAATATCTATATTTTGAATAGTGTATAATTAAATAATATTAAATATTGGAGGATGTATGTTCAATGGTTTAGTCAAGGTTCCCGAAACGAGAAATGAAAAACCGAGAGATTATGCTCCAGGCAGCCAGGAGAGAGAGTTAATCCAACAAACATTAGCCCGGATGAAGAGTGAAGAGATCGAGATTCCTTTGATCATTGGTGGGAAAGAGGTGAAAACCGGTGATACAAAGGAGATCAGACCGCCGCACGAAACTGCTCATCGGCTTGGAGTATTCCACCGAGCAGGCAAAGAGGAAGTGAAACTTGCCATCCAGTCTGCTCTCGAAGCTCGCGAGAAGTGGTCTAAGTTACCTTGGGAAGAGCGGGCAGCTATATTCAGAAAAGCAGCTGAGCTATTAACCGGACCATGGCGTGCTACTATCAATGCAGCTACGATGTTAGGACAATCTAAGACACCTCATCAAGCAGAAATAGAAGCTGCATGTGAGCTGGCGGATTTCTGGCGCTTTAATGTACTCTACATGCATCAGATCTTTCAAAACCAACCATTTTCTCCCAAAGAGATGTGGAATAGGGTAGAGTATGCACCACTGGAAGGTTTCATCTATGCTATCACACCCTTCAACTTTACCGCTATTGCAGGAAATCTACCGACCTCGCCAGCTTTGATGGGAAATACAGTCTTATGGAAACCGGCATCAACAGCTGTTTATTCAGCATATTATGTTATGAAACTATTACAGCAAGCCGGCTTACCCGATGGAGTGATAAACTTCATACCTGCATCCGGCGCTAAAATAAGCGATGATATTCTCTCAGATCCAAACTTGGCGGGTATACATTTTACCGGTTCTACTGCGGTGTTTCAGGATATCTGGAAAAAAGTCGGGAACAATCTGCCTAATTTGAAATACTATCCCAGAATTGTGGGTGAAACTGGTGGAAAGGACTTCATATTCGCCCATAATACGGCAGATGTCAAGGCACTGGTAACAGCGACTATCCGCGGTGGGTTCGAGTACCAGGGTCAAAAATGTTCGGCAGCATCCAGAATTTACATCCCACAATCTATCTGGGAGGATTTCAAAGGATTGTATGTAGAAAAAGTAGGCAAGATCAAAGTCGGTAATATAGAAGATTTCAGCAATTTCATGGGAGCGGTGATCGACAAAAAAGCATTCGATGATATTGTCGCATATATCGAATATGCCCGATCTTCTGGTGAGGCAGAGATAATAACCGGCGGTGAGTATGATGATAGTAAAGGTTTTTTCATCCAACCTACTACTATAGTAACCACCAATCCGAAATTCAAGACAATGGAAGAAGAGATCTTCGGACCAGTGGTAACTATCTATATATATCAGGATGAAGATCTTGAAGCGACACTTGAGTTGTGTAACAATACTTCACCATACGGACTAACCGGTGCTATCTTTGCAAAAGATCGGTATGCTATCAATAAGATGACGAAGCAATTGCGTCATGCAGCCGGTAATTTTTATATCAACGATAAACCGACTGCAGCGGTGGTAAATCAACAACCATTTGGCGGTGGCCGTGCTTCCGGAACAAATGATAAAGCCGGCTCAATCATCAACTTGCTAAGATGGATATCGACCAGGGCTATCAAAGAAACCTTCGTTTCGCCGACAGATTGGACTTATCCTTATATGAAATAATGATTATGACAGATAAGGGGAGCTACCCCGCTCCCCTTTTTTTTATCCCATCGAAGCTACAAGGAAATCTATCTTGTTGAATAATAAGGTGATATGGCTATGTTTCGAAAAGACAATTGACAAAATATGCTGGGTTAAGGATTTTATACTCGTCAATTGACACGGTAAGAAAAGATATCGGTAAGTGAGAGGTGAATATGTTTTATTCAGAAATGTTACAAGAGCTATTGAAAGACAAGAAGAATCCCGTCAATGCGATGTATTTGCACGAGATCCAACTCCAATGGAAGAGATTCGAGGAACTTATTGAAGCCAAAGGAACCGAAGTAAGTATAGAGGATATGGTAAAAGCTTTAAATGATTTTCGTAAAGTAATTTCGAACTACAAATATAAATACAATCCGCGAAACAACAGAGGTTTCAAAGAATCTTCACCTGTGTTTGGCACAAAATACATCGATGATATGTTGACTGTTTTGATAGAAAAAATCGGCATTTTTAGTCACAAAGGTATAAAGTGGGATTACCAATCTTTTCATTATGATATGAATTTTAACCCGGAAAATATCTCATCTTTTGAATCCGATCCGAATTTTGCGTATAGAAACTCTCCCAAATTTCTGCAATTAAGCCAAAGTATAGATATTCAGTTTAGAATTACCGGGAAAAGAAATTTCAACAAACATCAGCTTGTTTTACCTCTGATAATCGTTCAATCTTACCCTCTGCTCACCGAAGAACATCTGGCAAGTTTAGAATACTATGCCAATTTGTCGAAAAAAACATACCATAATGCGAAAATCTTGATAGTTGCAGAAGCCTTGGAAGAAGGTTTTAATCCAAAGATAGATAACATCCCCTTTGATGGGATCTGGGTGCTTACAAAGAAGCATAAAGCATACAAAATAAATGATATTCAGCCTGATGTAGTAGAAAGATTGTATACTCGATTACAGAATTTTATAAATGAAGAAAAAGATCACTCCGATCAAATCGAAGCGACGGGTGAGATCTTATAACTGCGGGAGGTAGCTATGAACATGAAACATGTGATGAGAATTAGTTTGGAATCTGAACTTCCCCCGAGACCAAAATTTGAGAAAAATATCAGAAGAGCTCCCAAAAGGGAATTTTCGCTTAATAAAAAAGAGATATCTTTAGCATTAAAAAACGCGCTAAGATATATCCCAACAGAATTGCACAAAGAATTGGCACCGGAGTTTATGGACGAACTACTCAGTCGTGGCCGGATTTATGGATACCGTTATCGTCCCCAAGGTAGAATTTACGGAAAGCCTATCGAAGAATACAAAGGCAATTGTATAGAAGCAAAAGCATTTCAAGTGATGATTGATAACAATCTTGATTTTGATATTGCACTCTACCCTCATGAATTGGTCACCTATGGTGAAACAGGTGCTGTGTGCCAAAATTGGATGCAATATCGATTGATCAAAAAATATCTGGAAAACATGACAAATGAGCAAACCTTGGTCTGTATGAGTGGTCATCCCCTTGGGTTGTTCAAATCTCATCCCCAAGCTCCCCGGGTGATAACGACAAATGGATTGATGATCGGTATGTTCGACAACCAAAAGGATTTCAATCGTGCCAATGCGCTCGGTGTTGCAAACTATGGTCAGATGACTGCCGGTGGGTGGATGTATATCGGGCCACAGGGCATAGTTCATGGTACATACAACACTTTGCTGATAGCTGGCAGGCAGAAACTGGGAGTATCCGAAGATAGTGATTTGAGAGGTAAACTTTTTGTTTCTTCCGGTTTAGGTGGCATGAGCGGAGCCCAAGGAAAAGCTATCGAAATAGCCGGTGGTGTTGGGATTATTGCTGAAGTTGATGAGTCTCGCATCCAAACCCGTTATGAGCAGAAATGGATCAGTGAGATAGCTTCTAGTCCCCAACAAGCCTTTGCTTCTGCACAAAAAGCATTGTCCGAAAAACAGTCTCGGGCTATCGCCTATTATGGGAATGTGGTCGATCTATTGGATTATGCCGATAAGCATAATGTTCATATCGATCTTCTATCGGATCAGACTTCCTGTCATGCTGCTTATGAGGGAGGATATTGTCCGGTTGGTATTACTTTTGAAGAGCGAACAAAATTATTGGACGAAGACAAACAGAAATTCATCCAACTAGTAGATAAGTCGCTAAAACGCCATTTCGAAGTAATCAAGAACCTGACCGAAAAAGGCACTTATTTCTTCGATTATGGCAATAGCTTTATGAAAGCTGTATTCGATGCCGGTGTTACTGAAATTGCTAAAAATGGAGAGAATACATACGAGGGCTTTGTTTTCCCCAGTTATGTGGAAGATATCCTCGGACCGGAGCTATTCGATTATGGCTATGGACCTTTCAGATGGGTTTGCTTAAGCGGTAAAAAAGATGATCTGCAAAAAACAGATAATGCTGCGGCTGAGATAATAAAAAATATGCGTCCGCAACTCCGGTACCAAGATCAAGATAATTATGTCTGGGTTCGAGATGCTATGAAAAATAACTTGGTAGTCGGAACTCAAGCACGGATCTTATATCAAGATGCCGAGGGTAGATTGGAAATAGCTTTGAAATTCAATCAAATGGTTAGAGAAGGAGAGGTAGGACCAATTATGCTGGGTAGAGACCACCACGATACCGGTGGAACTGATTCTCCTTTTAGAGAGACCTCCAATATTAAAGACGGTTCTAATATTATGGCTGATATGGCAACGCAGTGTTTTGCCGGTAATGCTGCCAGAGGGATGAGTTTGGTCGCCTTACATAATGGTGGTGGTGTCGGTATCGGGAAAGTGATAAATGGTGGCTTTGGGATGGTTTTGGATGGTAGTAGCAGAGTGGATTCGATCCTAAGGACAGCTATACCTTGGGATGTGTTGTGTGGTGTAGCGAGGAGAGCGTGGGCTCAAAATGAGCATTCTATCGAAGTCTCGAACAATATCAATTCCGAATCCGACGGTAATTATCATATCACCTTACCGTTCGGCTCAGACGATGATTTTGTAGAAGAACTGGTAAGATCCCGAACCGAATAATATATCTTACTACAATGTGGAGAGGTTTCTTATACTAAGGATTTTTCCTTTAGCAGGACTACTGCTGATGCAGAGATGCCTTCTTCACTACCGCTGATGCCCATGCCTTCTTCAGTAGTAGCCTTAACCGAAATGTTTTGCAGTTCGGTATTGAGATCGGTGGCGAGGTTTTGTCTCATTTTCTGGATGTAGATACCCAATTTCGGTTTTTCGGCACAAATAGTTGCATCTACATTGCCAATCTCATACCCGAAACTACTCATCATCTGAACAGTTTCGATCAAAAGAAACCTGCTGTCGGCATCTTTGTATTCATCGTTGTAATCGGGGAAATTCTGTCCGATATCACCCCGACTGATAGCTCCCAAGATGGCGTCTATTACGGCGTGCAGCAGTACATCTGCATCTGAATGACCCATAAGACCTTTATCGTAGGGGATCTCTACTCCTCCCAAGATCAATTTCCTCCCTTCTGTCAACTTGTGTACGTCATAACCATATCCAATACGCATATTTACTCCTAATTTAATCTACCGTGATCGATTTGGAGACATTTTTGGGTACATCAGGATGAACTCCATGTGCAAGAATATTCAACCGATCTAAATACTCCATCTTTTTCACACTCATTCTCAATGCTAAAAGTTGCAATACAATTGTTGCGGAAAAAGCTGTCATCAGAGAATCTCCTGTCTTCGGCAGACTGATGCAACCCCATCCGTAATATTTAGTATCATGTGGGTTTAATCTGGCGTTATTGATTAGATCATCATTATCCTCTGCGATTACAAATGTATCTGCACCTCTTATTTTGTGTGTATTTATTTGCGATATTGTCAAATTCACATCTCTGGTCTCGGGACCGGTTACATATAATAGTGGATAATTTCGATAAGCATTTTGGAAAAAATCGAATTCATCGATGATCTCTTCGAAAAGCTTTTCACCCTCTTTTGTAAGGTTAAAAGGATAGGCTTTTTTGAAAATGTAACTACATATTGCATTTGCTATCAATCTTTGTTCACTGGTAGAAATGTCTCTTACTTCTGCTTTTTCATTCAACAAATCAAGACAATGGTTGTAATGCTTCATTATCGCTTTGATATTTTTTATGCCAAAGACGGTATTTTTCCCTAATATGGTATTTGGCCCATGTTTAAATTCAGAAGCTTCTCCACCTTCTGCATGGTTTAGGACAGTCTCTCTTATCTTCAATGCCCCTTCTTTTGCAACCCCGGAAATTTTGGTTGCCAAGATATGCATGGAGGGTTCCATATATATTTTGCCGGCAACAAATTCAATTTGATCTCTGGTAGTTTCGATAGTTTCTTTGATAATCTGAGGGATATCGAATACCGATTTTTTTCTTGTTTCCAATTCTAATTTGAAATTATCATACTCTTTTTCCCCGACCTTCTTTTTCTTCATATTCTGTAGGTTTAGCTCTGCAACTTTTATGGCGAGATAGTAGAATAACATGATCTGGTTGATAAAGCTCTTGGTAGCTGGTACTGCTATCTCCGGTCCACAGAGAATAGGAATAGAGACATCGCTCTTCTCCTGTCCCAAAGTAGAGTTCAAATTGTTTACCAATACAGCGAATTTGATATCTTTATTCTGAATCTCAATATCGTTGAAAATATCGATCAGATCTTTGGTTTCACCACTCTGTGATACACCAATGATAAGATCATGATCGCGCAGACTCTTGGAAAACTGCCCGCGGAAATCACCCGGAAGAGTGGGAATGACGTTGACTTTGGCAATTTCGTTGAAAAAGAGAGAAGCTACTTTGGTAGCATGGAAAGAAGTCCCACAAGCTACTGTATAGATGGTTCCACCATTCTCGGTTGTCTTTTTGATAAGCTTAAGGAAACTATTGATATTAGCTTCAAATTCTTCCACATCCAGCTGTTCTGATATGGTGTCCAAAGCTTTGGCAAGCAGCAGACGTTTTTTGTCGAAATGTGAATTAACCAGATCAATAAAAATGTTCTTTTCTGAAGAGAAGAAATACTTTTTTTCGAAGTTTTCCTTCACCAATTCATTATAGATAGCCGGATAATTTTGCTTTGCTTTTCGGTAGAAATTATCCGCCGGTTTCGAATTCTGATATTCCCCAAACACCTCTAGTTGCTTATCTGGTGTGGGTTGAGAAAGAATACTCTGATTGAGTTTTTTCAGGTCATTATACAAGGATTCATTTTTTAAAAATTTCAGCATTCTTTTGCCGGTATTTGAACCTCCGGCAAAAAATTTCGCTAGTTTGCCGGTAGAATCGACTTCACCATAGATCTCTTGTTCCATAAAATGCTTAAATGGTGGTTTCAAGGCTGTATCTTCAGCTCGCAATTTCGAAAATACCGGTTCTTTTTCGATTTTCTCTCCTGCTTCAATATATAGATCGGGCAGGTTTGGTCGTCTTATCTTCAACTTTTTGAATGCATAAACTGAGAATTCATCCGCAGTGAACTCGATCAACTCACCTTCTCGAAGATTAACTAATATTTTGGTAAACTTAAGAACAGCGCTCAGATCAGAGGAAGCCAAACCGAAATTATTACCGTCCAATTCACCTATCCCAAAGTAGAGACTGCTTCCTGCTTTGATCGCATAGGTTTTTTCGGTTATCGGATCCACAATTACAGCAGCATAAGAACCTACTACCCGCTGGGATGCGTCTATTATTGCTGCTCGCATACATTCGGATCTAAGCTCTAGATCCAGATGTTTATTATTATCATGTTTGTGAAGTTCATTATCGAAATAGTGCTCAACCAGATGTACCAGCATTTCACCATCATTATCAGATAACACTTTATGTCCTTCGGCTATGAGAAAATCTTTTAGTTGCTGTGTATTGGTGATATTGCCATTATGAGCACCGTAGAGGTGTTTTTTACAAGAAACAATATGGGGTTGGGCATTCTTTTTGGTAACTGTACCAAAAGTAGCCCAACGAACCTGTCCGCAAAAAAGTTTCCCTTGTTGATTTTCGATTCCAAGAGTCTTAACCAAAGTAGTAGGAGCTCCCACATCTTTAAGCAAAGTAATAGATTTTTCATCTTCAGCTTGGAAGACAGCTCCTGTAGAGTCGTAACCTCTATATTCCAAAGCTTTTAGAAGCTTAGTTGCATATTTGCCCATGTCTAGCGAAATTTTTTGCAAGCTCAATCCTAAAACACCACACCCGACCCCAATAATGGGAATTGGTAGGTTGATGGTAAATTTCCTTAGCAAGCTCATTAGTTCTCCTTATTTATTATTAGTTTTTATAATCATCTCAGCCAGTTTCAAATCTTCAATGTCGGTAATCTTAATATTTAGCGGGGAAGTATGTTTATAGATGACACGATAGCCAAAATGCTCCAAAATAGAAGCATCATCGGTGAACTGAAGGTCTAACTCCATTGCTTTCCGATGATATGTTTTTATCAAATTAAAAGCGAATACCTGTGGGGTGAGTGCATTGATTAGTGATTTACGAGGCAAAGTATAGACTATGTGTTGATCTTCTATCAATTTTATCGTGTTTTTTACAGGTGATGAGGCAATCACCGCTTTATCTTTTTTTGCCGCATCTATCAACATAGAGATATCTTCCGGTTTAACAAAAGGACGTACGGCATCGTGGATACATACATAATCCGTATCATTAGAGCAGGCTTTTAGAGCATTGAAAACCGATCCCTGTCTGTGTCTATCTCCCTCTACTATAGTGATTTCTTTACCACTCGAGCTCAGCTTGAGTTTTTTGAAGTCTTCTATGTTCTCTTTCGGCAGAGATACAACGATCTGATCGATTTCTTCGTGTTCGATGAAATGATCCAACGTCCATTGGATAAGCGGTTTGTTCAGTATGCAAACAAACTGCTTCTTTTGGGGAAGCTTCATACGAGAACCCATGCCACCGGCAGGGATTATGGCAACAATTTTGGATTTCATATTTCTCCTTTCATCATGCTTTTACATTGCAAACCACATCTTTGAATCTTGCTGGTGCAACGCCATGTGAAAGATGCATCGCCTGCCCTGGCTCACCTTTACCACAATTGAAAGTGCCGAAGTAGCGCCATTCCTCTTCACCACAGATCCGATCGCAAGATTGCCAAAATTCAGGAGTAATACCATAATAAGTAGGTTCTTTGACGATATGCTTTATTTCGCCATTTTCGATCTTCCAACCAATTTCGGTAGTAAATTGGAAGTTGTTCCGATTATCATCTATAGACCATGTTTTCGTAAAATCTATTAGGTAGCCTTTCTCAGTGTTCTCGATCAACTCTTTCAGCGTTCCTTTGTGTGGTGCCAAACAGAAATTTGTCATTCTAATAAGAGGGATATCGTCACCGTAGGATGCTTTCATGTTTGAACTCGGTGTTTTGCCCAATAAAGGTGCGATTTCGCGTGAAGTTTGCTCATCAACGAGGATACCATTTCTGATGATATCTACTTTTTTGGATGGTGTACCTTCATCATCGACCGGATGAAACCCAATACCGCGCTCATCACTGCTATCACTGTATATCGATACGATGTCGGAACCATAGCGAAAATTTCCCAGCATTGAGGGTTTGATAAAAGTTTTGCCGGCATAAGAAATTTCTTTGCCGAATATTCTGTCAGCTTCGGTGGCATGTCCGACCGATTCGTGTAATTGCAATGCCAGATGTCCTCCACTGATGATCAAATCTGCCTTCTCATCTTCTATGTTGGGAGCTATGAGTAATTCGATCGCCTGAGAGATAATTGTATCCACATTCGCTTCCATATTATAATCTCTGATAATTTCAAATCCACCCCTTCTTGCTGCCATATGTCCCGGGTATGTTCTGGACATTGCTTCTCTACCGTTTGAAGCAAGAACATACATACTCGGATTTACATCATATAGTAGCGTATCTACCATGGTGCCTTCGGTGTTGGCATACAGCTTGTACTGTCTGTAGAAAATAGCATATAGATAAGAATAAACTATCGCTTCATTGAGAGTGAGTTTCTTGGCGATTTTTTCAAAATATTTGATTTTTTCGGCTGGGTCCATCAAGAATGGATCTTCATTTGGCTTATAGAGATATGATGCTGTAACAGGTTGCATCGGTTTGTATCTTACCTTATCCCATCTGTATCTGCTGCCACTTTTTGCACTCTCTATAGCTCGATTGATAGCTTTGTCTATCGAATGGCTATCCAACTTGTTCGTACCGGCAAATCCCCAAGTACCATCTATCAATACACGGATTCCCAATGCTAACATATCAAGGTCGGAGCCGTAATGCTTCAAATCACCCTTTTCAAAATATATCGTCTCTTCATCCGTATTTGTGAATCGTACATCAGCAAATGTAACTTCTGTTCTATCTATTTTGTTTAATATGTCGCACAATAATTTTTTCATAAAAACTCCCTTAATTATATAGTTTCGGTAGAAGAACTGATAAAGATATCTTTTGTCTTCACATGAGGCATTTTAGCGCTTACTATAGAAAAATTACCATAATTAGAAGAAAATGGGATGGTATAGGATCGGTTCTCGATTTCGGAAATATTATCGATAATATCTGCTATTTTGTCGGTAAAGCGAAGATTATTGATCACTTTCGTTAGTTTGCCATTCTCAATCAGAAATGTGCCATCACGCGTGAGTCCGGTAACCGAAGTCTCTTTGTGGTTAATGAAATTCATGTAATGCAGGCTCGAGATAAATATCCCTTTTTTTACAGAGCTAATCATCTTATCCAATTTAGTTTTACCCGTATCCATGATTAAACATTTACCAGTCGCCCCATTTTTTTTCATATTCAGCTTCCTACCATAATAATTATCCACCATAAAATTACGGAATATACCATTTTCTATCAATGCTGTCTTTTTGTATATATGACCATCTTCATTATATTTATATCCGATAAGATCGGGATGGGTAGGATCATCGTATATGGTGATATTCTTTGGGAAAACCTGCTTATTAAGCTGATCTTCAAAAAAACTTTCGTGGGCATCGAGCACTTTGGCTCTCATAGAATAAGAAAGATAAACGAGGAATTCACCGATACAACGAGGTGAGAGTATGGCAGTATAATGTCCGGGCTCTATATCGATGATTTCTTGCTGAGCAGTTTTTATCTTACGATGAAGGTTTTCGATAAAATGATCCAAATCAAAAGTAGAAAGATCATCCCCACCAAATGTTTCCAATACGGTTACTTGGTTATCATCAGACATGGCTTTGACTTCCAGCATTATCGGAGAGACGATTTCTTCTTTGTTTACACCATTGCTGTTTACATAGAAGGTTTTCACATAATTCGAGATAAAAGTGCCGTAGATCTTAAAATTGTGATGAGCGATTGCGTTTGAGATTTCCTGAAGGATATTAATTTTCGATGCTAAGGGTAGATTACGGATATTATCGACCGGACTTTTGGCTTCGCTTTTCTCCAAATTGTCTTCAATATCGTCAAAATGCGGATCTTCTGAAAATGAGTCGATAAAGCTGAGTGCATTATCTATCTTTTCGATGATACTCTGTTTAGTAGGGGCATATAGCTTGAAACTATAAGATTTCTTCCCTTTGTGGATCACAGTATGCAAAGCCGGGCTGTTTTTAGAAAGGTTATAGTTAGTTTGGCTCTGATAGAAACGCAGAAAGTCAGTCTCCCACTCTTCATACTTAAACTCCAGTTTCAAATCCGGATAAAGTTGACAAATCTCCTCAAGCTCATTAATTATAAGCATTGGTATCTCCTTCTTTTTTTTGTAATATTATCTGTTTCGCACCAATCCTATTACTTATGATGTCCTTTTTTATACTATCAATTTTTATTGTCAATAATATTATCCATTTTTGCTAAAATTTTTTTCTTTACAAAGCAAGCAAAAATATTTGCTTGTATCTTAGAAAGGGATATTAAGGGAAATTATGAAAGTAGATTTGCATTTGCATACGACGCATTCGGATGGAGTATTGGATATACCCTCCCTCCTAAAGCTTGCCAAAGAAAATGATTATACGACATTGTCGATAACCGATCACGATACATTAGCCGGTTCTAAAATCGCGCTTTCGTTAGCTAGCAAATATGGGATAAATATAATCCCGGGAGTCGAAATTAGCAGTATACATATGAATAAAGATATTCACATTCTTGCTTATTTTGTCGATCTTGCCAACTATGAATTTGAGAATATGTTGAATAAGATCAGCAAGGGAAGATATCTGCGTGCTCAAAAGATCATCGAAAGATTAAGGACGATGGGGATTAAGTTGGAATTCGATACGGTGCTCGGACTAGCAGGTAAAGCTAATCTAATTGGTCGTCCGCATATTGCTCGTGCATTAATTGATGCCGGTTATTGTACCACGAAATGGGATGTTTTTGATCGATTTCTCGGTGATGAATGCCCGGCTTTTGTGCCCAAACCTTCCCCAGATACGGAAGATGTGATTAAGTTAGTCAAAAAAATGGGTGGGATCACTTCTATAGCACATCCACATAAGATAAATAACGATCTCATCGTTCAAGAGATTATCGAAATGGGAGTGGACGGATTGGAAGTATTCTACTCCAAATCAGATGAAAACACGATAAGATATTATAACAAAATGGCACAAAAAAACGGTTTACTGAGAACCGGTGGGACAGATTTCCATGGTGATGGTTTCGAGATGGATACTTTCGGTTCTTTCAGTGTACCACATTTTGTATTGGAAGAAATGATCTTAGCAAAGGAGGAAATGTGGAAAAATTTGAAAAGCTTATAGACATCAATAAGAAAAAGGGACTACCCAGAAAATATCGCTTCAATCAATTCATCAGATGGTTCGCTTTGATATTTGGAGTTGCAGCTATTCTATATGCTATTTGGGTCATCATATATAGATTGGATTCCGACAGCTCCACTGTTTTTGTCATCATCCCGATATTGATATTGGTATTCGCAGGGAATACGGTCATCAAGAATTTGATCAATGTGAATACGGTTATCTTTCGTAATGATTCGATCGTCTTTAAGTATATAGCGAAAAAGAGTGTAACCATCCCATGGGAGCGCATAAAAAAACTGCAGATAGACAAAAGCAGAAGACGACATTTCGTCATTGTTTACGACCGGAATTTAGAAGAGAAACATCTTTATTTTCCACTCGGATTTCCTGACATTCTGGAAATTGTTAATAGTATATACGAAATGTGTCCGGATATAGAACTTGATGACTTCATGTCCAAAGTGATAATCTCTCCCAAAGAACGGGCTAAAGCAAAATTACAAAAGAATACCTCGGAAACCGAAGATGAATAAAAAATGAGGATATGTATAGTCGGTCCTTATCCCCCTTTCAGAGGGGGGATCGCTCAGTTTAATTATTACTTGGCAAAACAGTTGCAGCTTAGAGGGCACCATACGATAATAATCAACTTCAAAAAACAATATCCAAAACTGTTGTTTCCCGGTGAAAAGCAACTAACAAATGACGCCGAAACTAGTGATGATATAGAGAGTTATAGGGTATTGACTCCATATGATCCGTTTAGCTTCAGACAGAGTTTTGAAAAGATAAAAAGAAATAGACCGGATATTGTTATCTTCGCATATTGGATACCATTTATGGCGCCGGCATATACCTGGATAGCTAAAAGGTTGAAAAAAAAATCTATCACAACGGCAGCCTTGTTACACAACATTCAATTTCATGAGAAATGGCCGGCAGGCAATTATCTCTCTCACTCATTTCTAAAGCAAATCGATCTAATTATCACACTCTCAGATACAGTTAAGAGAGATGTCAGCTGTTTGATCTCAGGTAAGCAAATGATAAATGCATTCCATCCATTGTACAAGAGTTTTGATAACAAAAGATACGATGCTCTTTCTGCAAAGAAAGAACTGGGATTAGAAAAAAAAGAAGTGCTCCTATTTTTCGGCTTTATCAAACCTTATAAGGGTTTGGATATTTTGATAGAAGCTTTTGCAAAGCTGAGCAAAGAAATAGAAAATCTGCATCTTCTTATCGTCGGTGAGGTATATGGTAGTGACAGATCCTATGATGAGATGATAACTCGTTATGGCTTAGAAGATAAGTGTACATTCGTAAAAGAGTTCGTGCCCGATAATCAGATCGAGAAATACTTCAAAGCAGCAAAGATACTGGTACTACCATACAGACATGCTACCCAAAGTGGTGTCTTACAAATTGCTTATAGTATGAAGCTCGGAGTAGTAGTTACTCCGGTTGGTAGTTTGCCCGATATGGTAGATAAAGGTAAGACAGGCATGGTGGCAGCAGATACAACACCTGAGTCATTATCCGAAGCTATCAAATCTTGTTTAGAGATAGCAGATGATGTGATCAAGAAAAAAATCGAGAATAAAAACAAACAATATGGCTGGGATTCATTTGTAGAATTATTGGAAGTGGGTATAAAAAAAACTGCTCTGCAACTAACCAAGTAAATGGTTTATATCACAGAGCAGTTTACGATTTGCTATTATTTCACTTTACCTTGTATAGCTTCTATAGGGCAGGCATCTTTGCATTTGCCGCATGATATACAAGCATCAGTGATAACATACTTATCATCACCATCGATGATAGCATCTGCCGGACATATATCCATACAAATACCGCATCTCATACATTCTGAGGTGATGATGAAAGTCAAAGATGAACTCATGACAAAATGCTAGCTTACACTTCCATTATCTCAGATTCTTTTGATTTGGCAGCTTCAGAAATTTTATCTATCCACTTGTCAGTAAGTTCCTGAATATCCTTCATTAGTTTTTTACACTCATCTTCGGAGATCTCACTATCTTTTTCCATCGCTTTTGCTTGATCATTCCCAGTTCTTCTGATATTGCGGATCTCGATTTTGGCATCCTCAGCCATTTTTTTGATCTGTTTGACAATATCTCTTCTGGTCTCTTCTGTAAGTGGCTGGAAAGGTAGTCTAATCACTTTGCCATCGTTATCCGGAGTAACACCGATGTTCGATGCTAAAATCGCTTTCTCAATTTGCTGAAGGATAGATTTATCCCAAGGTTGGATAACGATAAGACGCGGCTCCGGGATAGATATATTACAAAGCTGTTTGATGGGAGAATTCTGACCATAATAATCGATCCTCACATCTTCCAAGGCTGCCACATTTGCTCTTCCGGTACGGGTTTTGGAAAACTGACGTAACAATGCATCGAATGCATCCTGCATTTTCTTTTCTAAATCTGTTAAGATTTGTTCCATGACTGTCTCCTTCATTTATGAACGAAAGTTCCGACTTCTTTTTCCAAGATTGCTCTTTTTAGATTACCGGGTTCCATTGTATTGAACACTTTGATTGGCATGGCAAATTCACGAGCTAATGAGAAGGCAGTTAAGTCCATAATTTTTAGCGATTTGTTGATAGCTTCGTCATAGGTGAGATTTTGATAAAAGGTTGCATTTTTGTCTTTTTGCGGATCGGTGCTAAATACACCGTCCACTTTTGTTCCTTTGAGTACCAGATCGGCATCCAGCTCAATAGCTCGAAGAACTGCTGCTGTGTCTGTCGTGAAGAAAGGGTTACCGGTTCCGGCACAGAAGAGACAAATCTTGCCTTCATCAAGTGATGTATTAGCACGGCTGGGTGTGTAGAATTTGGCAACTCTATCCAATTGAATTGCCGAGAATAACTCGCTCACATAATTGCGTTTTTTCAACAAATCACTGACGATCAAGGCATTTTGAACCGTAGCCAACATGCCGACATTGTCTCCTACAAAGCGAGTAAGCTCCTCTCCAATTGATGAATTGCCACGGAAGACATTCCCGCCGCCTAAAACAATCCCGACACTCAGACCAAGGTTTTTTACCTCTATGATCTCATTGACTATATAGTTTATGGATTCCATATCGAATCCGAAACCGTTTTTCCCTGCTAAGATTTCACCGCTTAGTTTTAGGATTACTTTATGAATCTTCTCAGGCTCATAAAAAGCAGACATTACTATTCACCCAAAGAATATCTTACAAAGCGGGATACTTGGATGTTTTCTCCCAAAGCCACTATCGCTTCATTGATGATATCATTGACGGTTTTGTCCGGATCTTTGATATACTCTTGTTCCAACAAACAAGATTGTTTGATGTATTTCTCGATTTGTCCGTCAACGATCTTATCGATTATTTTTTCCGGTTTACCTTCATTCAGAGCTGTATTTTTTAGGATTTCACGCTCATCGTCTATATTTTTTTTATCCAAATCTTCTCGAGAGACAGCCAATGGATTGCTGGCAGCGATCTGCATGGATAAGTCTTTGCACAAGTCGATAAACATATCATTCTGAGCTACGAAATCGGTTTCGCAATTAACTTCGAGCAGAACGCCAATGCTGCCGTTTCCATGGATGTAAGCATGTACCCTACCTTCTTTGGTGGCACGCTCGGCTTTCTTTGCTGCTTTACTGATGCCTTTTTCACGCAGATATTTGATGGCAGCTTCCATATCACCGTTACACTCTTTCAATGCTTTTTTACAATCCATCATACCGGCGTTTGTTTTTTTTCTGAGATCCATTACTTGTTTTGCTGATATATCCATATATTATCTCCTCATTTTACTCACTATCATCAGTTGTTTTTTTTGTCTTTTTGGTTTTTTTCGAGACAGGCTTCTCTTCCTTCTCTTTTTTGTCTTTATCCTCAAAATCTTTGCTTTTGTCTTGTTCTTCTTTCGTTTTGGAAGTTTCTTCTGCTTTAGTTTCGCCTGTCTCTTCAGTCTCTTCTTCAGCTATATCCAAGCCTTCCAAATACTGCTGTTTTCCTTCGATGACGGCATTAGCGACAACATCTGAGATTAGATTGATAGCTCTGATAGCATCGTCATTTGCAGGGATAACATAATCAATCAGATCAGGATCGCAATTTGTGTCCACCATAGCAACTACTGGAATACCGAGTATTCTGGCTTCATTCAAAGCGATCCGTTCTTTTAAGATATCTACGATGAAGACTGCACCGGGAAGTTCTTCCATATCACGAATACCACCCAAACCTTTCATAATACGATCATATTCTTTTTTCATTCGGGTGGCTTCTAATTTTGTGAAACTGGAGATTGTACCGTCTTCGACGATTTGTTCGTAATACTTCAGTTTCTCCACACTTTTTCTGATCGTCTTATTATTGGTTAGCATTCCACCATACCAGCGGTTGCTGACATAAAAAGATCCGCTTTTTTTTGCAGCGTTTTCTATAGACTCTTTGGCTTGCTTTTTGGTGCCGACGAATAGAACTGATTTCCCTTGGGCAGAAATATCTTTGATAAACATATAAGCTTCATTTACAGCGTCTAAAGTCTGTTTTAAGTCCAATATATGAATCCCGTTTCTTTTGATGAAGATATAGCTTTCCATCTTGGGATTCCACTTGTAGGTCTGATGACCAAAATGCACACCGCTTTCCAGCAGTGCTTTCATTGTAATTACCGACATTGTTTCATTACTCCTTTTCTACGGTTATTTTTCACTGTCTGATACATTTGCAATCCAATCCTGAAACAGGACACCGCCATGCAATACCAGGCAGATAGAATCTTAATATTAACGTTTTGAGAACTGAAATCTCTTTCTTGCTTTCGGTTGACCGGTTTTTTTACGCTCAACCATACGAGGATCTCGTGTGAGCAGCCCTTTCTTTTTCAGAACCGGTCGCAATTCCTCATCGTATTTGATCAAAGCACGAGAGATACCCAAACGAATCGCTCCTGCCTGACCGGAAAGACCACCACCTTTTACTGTGGCATGGATATCTACTTTTTCAGATAGTCCGACCAACTGTAATGGCTGTTCCACTATCATCTCCAGGGTCTCTCTGGCAAGATAAGATTTCATGGTTTTTTTGTTTGCGATACGCTTGCCGGTACCGGGAGTCAACCGGACACGGGCTACAGCATCTTTTCTTCTTCCTGTAGCATCAAAATACTGCATTATTCATCCTCCTGAGTTTTAAACTTCAATTCGGTAGGTTGTTGAGCTTTGTGTGGATGCTCCTCGCCGGCATAAACTTTCAGTTTTTGAATAATCTGGCGTCCTAACCTGTTTTTAGGAAGCATTCCTTTAACTGCATGGATTAGAATGTCTTCCGGATTTTTCTGCATCATATTCTTATATGGAATTTTTTTCAACCCACCAGGATAACCACTGAAACGGGAATATGTCTTCTGCAATTCCTTGCTTCCACTCAATTTGACTTTTTCTGCGTTGATAACAACGACATAATCGCCTGTGTCGAGATGTGGACTGAAATATGGTTTATTTTTACCACGTAAAATCGATGCGATTTGACTAGCCAATCTCCCCACTACATGATCATTGGCATCGACTAAATACCAGTCATGCTGGATCTGATCAGCTTTTGGTATAGCTGTTTTCATCACTTCTCCTTATCACTCCTTAAAATATCTTTTATTTATTGATGATCGAGACAAAACAAAATATTTAAAGTGTGGTTTTACTGTCAAGTACAATGAATTGCTATCTAAATTTTGCATAAAACAATTGTCAAAATAACTGGCTTACATTTTTTTGAAAAGAAAAAAAGGATGAAAAAATATGAAGACAGCAGCGAAAATAAGATTGATCATTTTTGCGATCATGATAGCGATCATAGCTGTTCAAGCAGTTGTGCTACACAATCAATCTAAAAAAATGAATTATGTTACTATCCTTACTTATGAAGATGGGCAGATGCTTTCTTTGGATGTAAGAAATCTAGAAGAACATGTAATCATGGTAACTCCCGATTTTGTGGATAGATTTAGCACATATAGCTCTCCATTTAATGATGGCAAAACTTTTGCTGAATTGATCAGAGATAACCTCAGAAATAGAGCTGTAGATCACTATGGAACACCCAGAGGAACTTCACAACTCAGAAGAATTCACGAAGGAATCGACCTCTTTGTGCCGGAAAACACACCGGTATATCCGCTAACAGATTATGGTATTGTCACCGAAGTTAGCGACGATCCAAACTATCTTTTGGAATCAGAGGCTAGGACCGGCGACGGAGAAGTAACTACTACTATGGTCGAGTATGGCAAGACGGTAAGGGTTCTCTATCCCGAAGGAATAGAAAGTCTTTATACTCATCTGAATGAAGTAAGTGTTTCTGCCGGACAAGAAGTTTTCAAAGATACCCAGTTGGGGCTTACAGGGGTAACCGGTAATCTGAGGCGCAGCGGTAAAGACTCTCATCTACATCTGGAGTTACGCGATAAAAACAACCAATCTGTCGATCCCCGGCACAGATTACATTTTGAGCAGGCTTCTTTGAGACATTTTCTTCAATATCTAAAGTTGGACTAGAAACTTAAATCGATCAGATATGCTAAGCGTTATTATAAACGGTTTACTGAGGATAAGTCTTGCTTTTCGCTTGACACCAGATAAGTATGTCCAATTTTCAAAAACAAAAATATTTTGAGAGGAGATAATGGATAGATACCGACTAAGGAAACATCCCATCCTGCCCTTGAAAGATAAAAAGAAAATCCCTTTTTATTGGCATACTCAAAAATGTTATGCTTACATAGATGAAGTGATTTCTTCTGCACTGATAGCTAACGGGATCAGTATTTTCGGACATCATCATAAAGATGATAGTGCACAGGGTATTTTTTGTGCCAATGGTCAATGTGCCAAATGCTTGGTGATAGCAAACGGGAAAGCGGTGAAATCCTGCATGACTACTGTTACAGAAAACATGATAGTTTCTGCTGCTGACGGTTTACCCGAAGTGCCCGAAGACTCCCAAAAACTCAGTTTCGAACCTATCCCGGAGATCAAAACGGAAGTGCTGATAATCGGTGGAGGTCCAGCCGGATTGTCTGCTGCACTCGAACTTGCCGAATACAATATCGACACCATAATTGTGGATGATAAGAACGAACTGGGTGGCAAACTCGTTCTGCAGACTCATAAGTTCTTCGGTTCCGTGGAAGATTCTTATGCCGGAACTCGTGGGATTAAGATCGGGAAATATTTGGCAGATGAGGTTAGAAAAAACGAAAATGTGAAAGTATGGCAAAATAGTACCGCACTATTCGTCTTCAGCGATAAAAAAGTAGGAATATTGCAGAATGAACAATACAAACTGGTCGTTCCGAAAATCGTCTTGAATGCTGCCGGAGCACGAGAAAAGTTTCTGCAATTCTATGGAAACACATTGGCAGGGATATATGGAGCCGGAGCATTCCAAACTTTAGTAAACCGGGATCTGGTCAAACCATCGAACAAATTATTTATCGTTGGTGGCGGAAATGTTGGTTTGATAGCCGGCTATCATGCTATCCAAGCTGGGATAGAAGTAGTCGGATTGGCAGAGGCGATGCCCGGATGCGCCGGCTACAAAGTTCATGCCGATAAATTGAAAAGGTTAGGCGTTTCCATATATACGAGTCATACGGTCTTATCGGCAAATGGGGAGGAGACTATCTCGTCGGTTACAATCGTTGAAGTGGATGAGAGATTTCAGCCGCAAGCGGGTACGGAAAAAAGTTTTGAATGTGATACCCTGTTGATTGCAGTAGGTTTGGACCCCTTGGATGAATTTACCCAAGAAGCAGAACTTGCCGGATTGAAGGTTTACTCTGCCGGAGATGCCAATGAGATCGCAGAAGCCTCTTCGGCAATGTTTAATGGGAAGATAATGGGATTGAACATAGCAAAAGAACTTGGGAAAGCTTCTGAAGGCATACCACAAGCTTGGCATCAGAAAGCTGAAGTTTTGAAAGCGCCGGCGGGTGAGACCTATCAGATAACCCTTCCCGATAAGCAAGAGGGCGTTTATCCGGTTATTCATTGTATTCAAGAAATCCCGTGTAACCCCTGCACAACCGTTTGTCCGACAAATTCGATAAAAATTCCGGAAGAAAACCTGATGGGATTACCGATATATGATGGAAGTTGTGTGGGTTGTTTCAAATGCCTTCTAATATGTCCCGGTTTAGCTATTACACTGGTGGACTATAGAAAAGATCTCGAATATCCCACCCTGACAATGCCTTATGAAATTAGTAATATCCCCGTAGAGTTAGGAGATAAGATCGCGTTGACCGATATCGAGGGAAATGCCCTCAGAGAAGCCGAAGTTGTCGAAGTGAACAAAAAAATGTCCAAAACAACTCATCTCATCAAAGTGAAAATACCCAAAGAGTTTGCTCACAAAGCTGTATCATTCCAAGTACAGTCCGAAGAAGTGAGCAAACCACTTTCCGTACCTATTATTCCCGAGTTTATTGGCGACGATGTGATGATATGTCTGTGCGAACGAGTGAAAGCCGGTGATATCAGAGATTTAATTCACAAAGGGATTACAGATTTGAATCAGATCAAAGCAATTACCAGAGCTGGAATGGGACCCTGTGGTGCCAAAACTTGCGAGACCTTGATCAAACAGATGATGAGGCAGGAAGGTGTATCTCCTCAAAGAGTTGTCCCAAATACGAAAAGACCGGTTTTCATCGAAGTTCATTTAGACAAATTTGCCGGTGGGAAGGAGAATGATAGTAATGCAGAATAAGAGCTATGATGTGATTGTTATCGGAGCCGGATCCGTCGGAGTTCCTATCGCTTTGTCTCTTGCGAAGCGTAAATATAGCGTTTTAGTCATCGACCAACAGCATGGTCCCGGTCAGGAAAACAACAAAAAAGCTATCGGTGGAGTTCGAGCTACACATTCGGATTACGGTAAGATCCAGATCGCCAAACAAAGCATTGAGATATTTTCAACTTGGCAGGAACAGTATGGAGTTGATATCGGTTGGAGAAGCCACGGCTATAGCTATCCTGCTTATGATGAGCAAATCGAAAAGAATCTGAAAGGCTTAATGAAAATTCAAAGATCTTATGGCTTGAATATTAGATGGCTTGAAGCTGATGAATACGAAGATTTGGTGCCCGGTATTGTTAAAGATGGTTTGAGAGGTTCTACTTTTGCTCCGGAGGATGGAAACTGTTCGCCACTTCTGGCTATGTCTGCCATGTATTTTCG
>Ga0334898_1000308_pt1 | contig 85383 bp, 97 predicted proteins | sample GraSluR3_MG_10_FD_207228 | JGI IMG/M metagenome (GOLD analysis project Ga0334898, IMG submission 207228) | Sludge microbial communities from methane-producing bioreactor in Wageningen University, Netherlands - Granular Sludge_3_08-R3 | ecosystem: Engineered > Bioreactor > Anaerobic >... | reverse complement strand
TTTTTTCTTTTTGCTCATGACAATAGTATAAATCATTATAACTCTTTTCTCCACTTATCATTATGTGCCTCTTTAGACACAATTAAGTTTACACTGCCCTAAATAATATTGATATTGTTGTTCAGGGAACGGCAAGTGTAGAATTTCCTTATCATATCGTTAAAGTTTGTATAAGTTTAAATGGAGGAGCTTGGCAAGAAGTATCGGGATTAACCTCATGGAGTAAATCAATAAACCTAATTCCTGGAATTAATACGTTACAAGCAAGAGCAATTGATAATTTTGGAATTACTAACAAGAGTATTATAATTACTGTAGAGTATAAACAGGCATATCTCTGGACAAAAAGAATAGGTGGTGAAAACGCAGACTATGCCTATGGTTTAGCAACTGATTTAGATGGTAATATTTTTATTGGCGGAAAATTTTGTGGAACTGTTGATTTTGGCGCTGATTTTGAAATAACCGATACGAAAACATCTGCCGGTGACGGATCGAGCAGCACAGATATTTTTGTTACAAAAATAGATTTTACTGGAAATTATAAATGGACAAGACGAGCCGGCGGAGCTTTTTCTGATGAAGTTGCTCAAATTGCTACTGATATTGATGGAAACATTTACATAAGCGGAAGCTTTTTTGGAACTGTTGATTTTGGTGATGATTTTGGCACAAATGATGAAAAAATATCTTCTGGAAAAAGGGGTGCGTATATTATGAAAATTAATTCTGATGGAGGTTATAAGTGGACAAGACAAATCGGTGAGACTAATAGAAACAATCAGGATTCTAGTAGAGGTTTAGTTGTTGATAATAATGGAAATGTATATATCTGTGGCGCTTTTTCTAGTTCAAATTTGAATTTTGGATTTGATTTTGGGACAAACGATATAAAAACTAATAATGGAGGATCTGATATATATATTACCAAACTTGATTCTGATGGTAATTATCATTGGACACGTACCATAGGAGGGGATGGAAATGATATAGGATTTTCTGTGACAACGGATTCTCTAGGGGATATTTATATTACCGGTTATTTTTCAGGAACAGTAAATTTTGGTAAGGATTTTGGGACAAATGATTATAAAACAGCTAATGCTAATGCAAGAGATATTTTTATTACTAAAATTAGTCCGGAAGGAGAATATTTTTGGACAAAATCGATTGGTGGGGCGGCTAACGATTACGGAACTTCAATAATTTCAGATGTTTTTGGTAATATATACATAGGTGGAACCTTTAATTCTTCAAGTGTTAATTTTGGTGAAGATTTTGGTATTACGGATATAAAATCAAATTCAGGAAAAACCGATTCCTTTGTCACTAAGATAAATTCCGAAGGAAACTATCTTTGGACCAGGAGGTTAGGAGGGGATGGAAATGATCATATAAGATCACTAAATGGTCAAGGAAACCCTCTTGCAGTTGATACATTAGGAAATCTTTATGTTACAGGTTTCTTTGGAAGTACTGGAACTGGTTATGTAGACTTTGGTGAAGATTTTGGAGTAGATGATATTAAAACTATTGAGACTAATGCTTATGGAAATTATTGTTTTTCATGTTTTGTTACACATATAAAGGCTGATGGAAGTTATGGTTGGACAAAGCAAATTGGGATTAAAGATGATCAATATGGATATGCTGTTGTTGTAGATAAATGGGGATACCTCTATATTGCGGGATTTTTTAACAGTGATTCCGGATTAGCCCCAGTAGATTTCGGGAAAGATTTTGGAGTATATGATGAAAAGACTGGGCTAGGAAATTGGGAGGTATTTATTACTAAGATTGATCCTTCGGAATTGGAGTAAACATTCCATTTTTTTGATATATATATAAAGTAAATATAAAAATATGTTTAGGAGGACTTTTATGAAGCGATATTTGCTAACCTTATTTGCTTTGTTTATTCTTACGGGGGCTGTGTATGCAGACCGAAGAATGCAACCGACTACCATAGCGGGGTTTGTCAACCTCGGTGCGGAGGCGGATGATAATATCAACGTGCTTTTGTCTATGTCGTTGATTAATATGTTGCAGATGATTCCCGGTGCGATTATTACCCCATGGAATCAGGTCGAACAGGCGGCAAGAGAGGAAAACCTTTGGGGCAAAAAAGAGGTTGATGTTGATGCCACTCTTGCGCTTGCACTGAGTTTTGATACCCGCAGGGTTATCACGGGAGACTATTTGGTTTCACGGGGTAAGGTTAAAATCAATATGTATGTCTATGATGTCGCTATGGGCGAATTAGTGGTTAGACGTAGCTGGGAAGGAGACACGGGGCTTGATTTGTTTGATACCATAGACAGAGTTATTATGACCGCCACCCCTATTATTGCCGGACGCAGAAGTTTCCAGTTGGGCAAACTTAATATTTCGGCAAACGTAAGGGAAGGCGTGGTTTATAAGGTCTATGTCAACAATGTATTCCAGAAAGAGCTTAAAAAAGATGCCCCGTTTGACGGGCAAATCTTGGCGGGAGAGCCTGTTGAAGTGTCTATCCGTTTGGTTGACGGCGATGAGGAAAAAGAGGTGTTGAGGCGGGCGGTTAATATTGAAGAAAACGAGGAGTTTAAACTTGAATATACCCCGGCGGGAACAGTTATTATCAAAGCGCCGAGTAATCCTAACGCTAAGGTTTTAGTAAATGATGAAGAAGTCGGCGTGCTGGACAGGCAAGGCGAGTTTACTATTTATAATATCCCCGCCGATAAATCGCATACTATCGTGATTTCTCAGGACGATAAGATAATCAGACAGCAAAGGGTTTCTCTAAGAGAGGGGCAAAGTTATATTATGGTAGCCGGTATGGGTGAGCGTAATATCCATTTTCCGTTAAGGCTGATGGCAGGAGGCTTAGGCGCATCGGTCGGAGCATCCTTTACGTTCGCGCAAAGGTTTTTAACCTCGGCATCCTTCGGCGGAATATATATTCCCTCGCAGGAACAGTTTGTTATAGTAGCCGACCTTGATTTCGGGTATAATTTCCTGAGATTAGGCGATTTTAAGTTTTACGGGCTTGGAGGCGTGTTTTTCCATTTTACCGACCCTATTATTGTTTCGCCCACCGTTAAGATTCAAGCCGAATGGAAAAGGTTGTTTATAGATATGGGCGTGAGAATTTCGTTGAACCCCGATATCGGTGCTGACGGCAATTTGAGCTATGTCAAGCCGCTTGTCGGTATCGGTTTCCGTTTCTGATATATTTGTAAGTTATTATCGATGCGCGGATTGGGAGTTTTCTCAATCCGCGTTTTTTATAGTAAAGCATATCGCTGATTACTAAGAATAACAACCGATTGTATTTTGACATAATCCCTGCGAGCGATTATAATTTACTACTAAATTTTACCGGAGGAATTGTGGACGCACAGTTTAATATATCCGGATACAAGGGCAAACAGGATAAAATCCGCGGATTGAAGGTTGAACCATCGCTTGAGGTTATAGAAAATATATATCCCGACAGGGATTATATCGTGGAGCTTGTAACGGATGAGTTCTGCTCAATATGCCCGAAGACGGGATTGCCTGATTTTGCATATTTAGTTATTCAATATATTCCCGATAAATATCTTGTAGAGGAGAAGTCCCTGAAGTTGTATCTTACCGCATACCGAAATATCGGGATTTTTCAGGAGCATGCTACGAATAAGATATTTGATGATTTTTTTGATACCGTTTCTCCGAGATGGGCTAAGATAAATGCGGAATGGAAAAAGCGGGGAGGTATCGGGGTTAATGTCGAGGTTGAGCGAAGAAAATAACGGCAAAAACTTGATTTTTTATTAAATTATATTTATATTAATGTATTAACTATTGGGAGCTGGAAAATGGGGCTTTCTGTATTTTCAGTATCAAAGGCTTAAGTATTAAATTTACCCTTCTTTTGTCGAATATCCTATGAAACGTTTTCCGTTTCGCTTAACCATATTTTGTTTAGTTGCATATTAAAATTCAAAGGAGAGAAAAATGGATAAAATATATATTTTCGATACAACGTTGCGGGACGGGGAGCAATCCCCCGGAGCAAGTATGAGTCCGCAGGAAAAGCTGAAGTTTGCCAAACAGCTTGAGATATTGAACGTGGATATAATCGAGGCGGGATTTGCCGTATCCTCACCTGCGCAGTTTGAGGCTATAAATATGATAGCCTCCGAGGTTCACAAGCCGGTGATAGCATCTTTAGCACGCGCAGTCGAAAAGGATATAGAAGCGGCGGGTAAGGCGATTGCACCTGCGGAACGTAACCGTATCCATACCTTTATTGCCACCTCGCCGATACACAGGAAATTCAAGTTGAAGATGGAAACCGACGAGGTATTGAAGCGCGCGGTTGATGCTGTCAAATTTGCGTTGACTTTTACCGAAGACGTTGAGTTTTCCGCAGAGGATGCCACCCGAACCGAATTGGATTTTTTGTGCGAGGTTGTAGAGGCGGTTATCGGTGCAGGCGCGAAAACTATTAATATACCCGATACGGTCGGTTATACCGTGCCGAGCGAGTTTAATAAGATTATTTCCACTTTGTATCAAAAAGTGCCTAATATTAACGATGCCGTAATAAGCGTGCATTGCCACAATGACTTGGGATTGGCGGTCGCTAATTCCATTGCGGCGATAGAGGCTGGGGCAAGGCAGGTAGAGGTTTCGGTCAACGGTATAGGCGAGCGCGCAGGTAACGCCTCTCTTGAGGAAATTGTTATGGCTTTGGATGTCCGCAAGGATATTTTCACTATGAAAACCGACATTAAAACCAAAGAGATTTATCGCACAAGCAAATTGTTGATAACTATAACCGGTATTCCCGTGCAGCCTAATAAGGCGATAGTCGGCAAGAACGCATTTTCACACGAGGCGGGTATCCATCAGGACGGGGTTATCAAGGAGCGCTCTACTTATGAAATTATGAAGCCTGAGGATATAGGGCGGTCAAGTTCCGAAATTGTGTTGGGCAGACACTCCGGTAAACACGGGCTTAAAACAAGATTGAAGTCATTGGGCTTTGATTTGTCGGCGGAGGATTTTGAGGTTATGTATGAACGGTTTACCGCTCTTGCCGATAAGAAAAAGGCTGTTTATGATGATGAACTGTTGGCATTGCTTGAGGAACATACAGGGAATAAAACCCCCGATGTTTATAGTATAGTAGAAGTCCAGATTATGAGCGGGAATACAACTATTCCTACTGCGACTGTTGAAATATCGCGGGGGGATAAGGTTGAACGTGAGGCATCTATCGGCAACGGTCCTGTTGATGCGGTTTATAAGGCTATTGAGAAAATAACCGGCATAAAAACCCGTCTTGAGGATTATTCCATCACCTCCATAACGGAGGGAAAAGATGCTATGGGTGAGGTTGGAGTTGTTTTGCGCTATAAAGACAAGATGTTTCCCGGACACGCCGCCAATACCGATATTATTCTTGCAAGCGCCAAAGCCTATATGAACGCCATAAACAAGATTGTCTATTATGAGAACCAACAGAATAACGGAATAAAATAAAGTTAAGACAGTTCGCGAGGGGGGCATATTGCTCCCCTCATTGTTTTAAAGGAAGTTTGATATAAAAGGTCTTTTAGCTAGTGTTATCCCTTGCGCCGTTTTTATGCTTTTTAATCTGCGCGTAGAAAAAAGCTAAACTACAAAGCATTATAAAGCCGCCGAGTATCGGTATATGGATGTATTCTTTCATTTCATCGGGAGATATGACTTTTAAGGCTACAAAAATAGTAAAGCCTCCTAAAATAATAAAAAATATACCTGCTATTGCGAAAAAATATTTGTTGCTTAACAGGCAAGACATCAGGTAGATTGTGCCGAATATAGCGGCTATCATAAGAACTCTGGTAACGGTATAAACAAGAGACAAAAGAAATATATCCTTCTTACTGTTTAAACTTATGGTTTCGGTCAGTAATTCTTCATATTCATTACCAAAGTGTAGAAAAGCAAAATGCGCGATATAAATTCCAATAATGAATAGAAGAATAATAAACCATCTTTTTTTAAAAAAATTAACCAATTATTACTCCTGTTTTTTCGGCAGTGTAAACTTAAAAATCACCTTTTAAAGTTTAAAGTATCCTCCCTGCTATTTTAAAGGAAGATTGATATAAAAGGTAGTGCCTTTATTGTTTTCGGTCTCGAAATAGATTTCCCCGCCGTGTGCATCCACAAAACTTTTAGCTATTGCCATACCGAGACCTGTTCCGCCCGGCTTTCCGAATGATGCAAACGCGGTGAAAATCTCCTCGCGTATTTCTTCGGGTATGCCGGGTCCGTTGTCGGAAAGGCTTATTAGTAACCGGGCTTTTCCATCCCGCTTTATATTGATTTCAAAACTCCCGTTTTCGTCCATCGCCTCATAAGCATTGTGTGCTATATTATAGAAAACACGCTTTAATTTATCCGGGTCTATTTTGATTTTACCCTTGTATTCGGTATTAATAGCGAGATTGATATTTTTTGTAAGAAACATCCCGTTTAGATATTTATATACGTCGTCAAGAAATTTGTCTAAATTTACGGATTTCGGGTGTATGGTTATTTCTCCTCTGCTGAATTGAAGAACTTCTGAGGTCATATCAAGGAGACGGTTGGACTCTTCGATAATTATATTTGCAAATTCCCTGCGTTCGTTATCGCCGAATTCGGGAGAGGTAAAACATTCCGCAAATCCTTTTATACTTGCGATAGGATTTTTAATATCGTGGACAATATTTGCCGCCATCTGCCCTATGGATGCGAGACGTTCCGAGGCGATTCTTTCCTCAAAAGACTTTATTTTCTCAATCGACAGATTTATAAGATGAGAAACCGTATTGATAAAATAAAAATCATATTTGTCGAATTCCCCCTCATCAACTTTGTCTATAAAGCACAAAACCGCTTTTACTTCATTTGTGCAGATTAACGGGATAATTATTGCGGTTTTTGTAATATTAAGTTCCTCAAATTGTTTAGCGCTGAATTCATTATCCGTTTGGGTATCGTAAATGATTAACGATTGTTTTGATGCGACTGATTTGCTGATGATATTTTTTCTGTCAAATTCGATAACCAAAGGAAAAGGGGCTCTCTTGGTTGAAGTGCTGTTTGAATGAATATATTTAAACTGTTTATTGGTTTTGTTGAACTCAAATACGGCAGCGGTTTTTATTCCTATAAAACCGGGGAATATATCCGCTAAAGACTTGTAAAAATCCGACAGTCCGTAATAATTTATAGATACAAGCAAACGCGAGAACTCATTGATTGATTTGAATATATGCATATCCCGTTCGTTTGCCTGTAATGAGTATTCAAGCGCGAGATTCTGACGCGTTAATTCCTGTGTCTTTAGCGTTACCATCCCTTCAAGACTGTCATAAGTTTTGCAGTTGTTTAAAGCGACTGCGATAATGGTTTTTATCTTATCTAAAAATTCAATTTCGCCTATGGAATATTTTTTTGATTCGGATTTAGGCGGGATATGGATTAATCCTATTAATGAATTTTTAAAAACAAGAGGAACTACCGCCTCAATTTGATTAAACTCATAATATTTCCTCATTTTGGTTTGAAGTGGCTTTAATGAAGGGTCGATAAAGATGGTTTCGTATTCAAGGGTTTCATCGGAATTTTCAAAAAACCTGATTATAAGTTTATCCAAAGTGAAATAATCGGATAAATCCGGAATATTTATAAATGAGTCTAATCCGCGCTCAAAAATTTTTATTCCCGATACGCACAGAGCATTGCCGATATTATTTATGGTATTTTCGGCAAGAACCTGTTTTCCGTTAATTAAAAGAGATTCTTTGGCAAAGTTTTCGACAATAAGATACAAATCCGTTTTTTTCTTTTCAAAAAGTTCCTTGAGTTTTGTGTGTATGCATCTGAACATATAGTAGAATATGATAAATGCGATTGTATAGAAAAACCCTTTTGTGAAAATATCGAATTGAGCCAAGCGGTGTTCAAACAATCCGAAAAACAGGATATTGCCGCCCCAGGCTATTACTATAATAATAGCCCAGAAGAGAATATTTAGTAACATGGCTTCTAAATCGGGGAGACGCTTTGAAACCACCGCGTAATACATTGATACTATCGCGAAAATTGCACTGACTATTACGCCGGGATGGAATAAATCGTGGTAGTCGAAAACTATCGGAAGCACATTGGTCGATAGAAAAAGCGTTATTGATGCTATAATTATTCCCATTCCTATTATTCCGATTTGCCGTTTGTTATGCACAAGCGGGGCGTTTTTAAATCTAATAATAAAAAAGTATAGCGATAGAACAATATATAATATTATTGTTATTACCCAGACGTGGTATAAAGAACCCGGACTTCTTATAAGCTTCCCGTCTATTATTTCTACCGAGCTATGAAGGAGCGGCGGGAAAAAGGATATTAAAGAGACAAAGAACATAGGAAGATATATAAGAATAACCTTGATTTGATGGTTTTTCGGCGTTTCCCCTATTAAGAAAGCAAAAGCGGTTATTGAGGCTACCGTGAGCGAGGCGGACATAATTGATATGCCGTCTATTATATAAATATACGAATCGGCGATTTTTGTAAAATAACAGATTATCGACATCAGCAATATTGATGCGAAAACGCAAAGTATAAGAAAAATATGAGATGCTATATTGCGGATATTTCTTCTTAATGCGGTAATTCCCAGATATAGTAACGCAACTATACTTACGCCATACAAAACAAAATACATATTGGCTTTTCCTTAAAGAGTTTTATATTTTATGCCCGAAATACGCACTTCCGTAAATTTTCCCGGCTCGCTTTCTATATTTATATTGTAACCCAATTGATTGCATATAAGACGGGCTACGGTCAACCCGAGACCGACCCCGGATATACTATAAGTCCTGTCGTTTTCCACACGGTAAAAGTTGTCGAAAATTTTGTTTGTATGTTTCTTTTCTATACCGATACCGCTGTCCCGTATTTTTATTTCCAATGTCTTGTTTAATTCAATATCAATATCTATTGTGCCGTTATCTTTGTTGAATATAATAGCATTATGGAAAATTTCGGATAGCAGATGGTTCAGATAGGTTTCATCTATGTTGGTTACACAGTTTTTGTTTTCAAGTTTATCAAGCGCGGCTATGTTGACGGTTATATTCTTATTTTCAATAAGTTCTTTGTATTCAAAATCGGTGATTTGAAGAGAGAAATTTTTGAAAAATGAAAGCATATCGGCTTCCTTCAGATAATAATCATTTTGTTCAATTACGGAAATCATAATGAAGTTATTGATAATCTTTTTTAGAGTTTTAATTTCTGCGAAGATACCCTGATAAAATTCGGCAATAACCTCTTTGTCGTTTTCAACTTCCCCCGAAACCAACAATTCCATAGAACCGAAAATGGTAGTGATAGGCGTTCTGAGTTCGTGTGATACATTTGATATAAGGTCGGTTTTGAGCTTGTCTATCTTTTTAAGTTCAATGTTCTGTTTTTGAATTTTATCGAAACTTTTTTTAAGGTTAAAAATCATCAATGAAAAAGCCTCGGCAAGGTCATTAATCTCATCATTGGTTGCGATAATGTCGCGCTTATGTTCAAGGTCGCCCGAACTTACAGCTTTCGCCCATTCGGTCAGATGTTCAAGAGGATTAGTCAGGCGTTTTGAGAACAAAAGACCGACAACAAGCGATAAGATTATACCGATTATAAAGATTATTATAAGTAAATTTTGGGTTTGTCTTTGCAAAGCGGAAAGAAGTTCCATCGAAAGTCCGAGACTCAAAATGCCGGCAGGGTTATTATAGTAGTCCGTAATCGGGAAGAATATAAATGTCATCAGGTTTTGGTTGTCGTGTGAAATCGTATGAGATGCAATATCGGTTACGGATATGGTATTTAAAATATAATTTGTGTCAAATCCCTCCCCGCGATAATCGTCAAATACCGAACTCGCAATTATATTTCCTTCCCTGTATAAAGCAACGTTAATATTGATAATTTCGCTGATACCGTCTGCAATTCTATTGTCGAAACGGTTTTTAGCGATAAGTATAGCCTGTCTGTTTAGAGTAACTGAGGATGACACAAAAAATATTCCTCCCCCTTCAACTATAATTCCGCCGAATTCCTCCATATTAAGGTAGGTTCGTATTCTTTGACGGGGGATATATCCCATCCTTTCGCCGGATTCCGCAAGAATATTGCCGTCAATATCATATAACTGGATACTGTCGAAACCATAGTCCGAGCGGTATTTTTCCAATATAAACGGGAGACGCAAAGTCAGATGGTTATTCAAGGCGTGGTTTAATTCCGCGATAACGGCAAAAGCCTTTATGTTCTGTTTATTGTTGCGGATAAGTGTGTTGATATAGTTCTTTGAAATTTGGGCGGAACTCTCAATTCGGGTTTCGGCATTATGTATAAAGTTATTCGTAATAATCTTATTAATGGCGAAAAATGAGGGTAGCAATAAGACAATAAATCCGAGCATAAACAGTAAAAAGATTTTGTATTGAATCTTAATTTTCATAATCAGTTCCGTTAGTTTTCGGTTATTTTAAGCCGAGATACTTGTTGCCTGATACCGCGGCTTCCGTATCGTATAATTACTTCTTCGGCGTTCGGGTCGGTTTGCCATTGTCTTCCGTTTACAACAAAAACATAATGCCAAGTTCCGGGCGGGAGTTTTACCCTGCAAACCCAGTTTCCTCTCCGTTCTTCTTCCATAGGATAATAATAACCGCTTAAATAGTTTCTAAAATCGGGGTGTCCGCCCCATTCGTTAAAGTCTCCGACAACCCAAACCCTTCCGACATTTCTGTCATCCGTCCTGAATCTGAATACGGTTTCGATGCCGTTTTTATCAACGCCGAGAAGTTCACCCTCGGCAAGTTCTTTTTTCCCGACATATACTATTGAAGCCTCACCGTCAAGGATTCTGGGGTCGCGTATCACGGGCACATCGGGGTTAGGGTCGATTTTAACCTCGCGCTCCCCGTCAATAGCGTATTTGTAGCGATGCCCGCCTTTGCCGAGTTTTATGGTTACCCTCCAGTCATTGTTTGCATCCGGTCCTCTCATCGGGATATAATATCCGGGCGCTATCCTGCCGACCTCAGCGGAAAGCCCGCCCCAACTGTTAAAATCCCCGATAAGAAAAACCCGTGACGCGGTGGCGTCGTTATATACAAATTCGACCAGTTCGCCTTCGCCCACAGATTTAAGCGAGGTTGGTCGCCACATAAGTTCGGCATTATCCTCTATTATTTCAAGCGCCTCTATATCAATTTGAGGGTCTTTAGCAATATATTTTTCGTTTATCACGTAATTATATTCATATATTTGAGTATCAAGCTCCACCTCAAGTTCCCATTTTCCCGTATTCGTTGAATATTGCATAGGCCAGTAGTAGCGGGGATTTAATTCCCCGTCGGGTTCGCCGCCGGTTCTTCCCCACTGGTTGAAACTTCCGGTAACCCATACGGCATAAGCCTGCGGATTATAATAATTGAAATTAACTTTATTTCCCTGCCTGACTGTTCCGTATAGATTCCCTTTTTGATATTTACCGGTTAGATATGAGAGTTTCAGGGAGGCGATTTCTTTTTCAAAATTGATAAAGGTTTTATCCATAGGGAGAGTTCTGTAAACAAAATTTATCTGCGTTTTTTGTTTTTCGATACGCAAAGTATTGAACAGGTCGCCGGGACCTTTTGTAAAGATATTATTGTTATTCGGGTCAAGAATATAAAATTCATCGGTTTGCGTAAAATTGATATAAAACCTGTAACGGTATTCGCCTTCGGGAAGCGAAATATCGAGGTTCCAATCGCCGTTATTGTCGGGATGACGGATAAAATAGAATCCCCCCCGTCTTGCACCCGAAGCGTCGCCGGAAAGCACTACCGTTTTTATCGGGACTAAGTCGAGAGCCCTTTCATAAACCTCAACCGCCCTGATTTTATCATCGGAATTTTTATAAATTTCGGCAAGAAGACCATAGGCATAAACCCAGTCCTTTTGTAAGCCGATAACCTGTCTTAACAGAGGAATAGCCGATAAACGGTTTGTTTGCATTATCTTTTCAGCCTTCTGCATAAGAATCAAAGCCTGAAATTCATTTTTAAGCCGTCCGGGGCTGATACTATCGGCGATATTAAAATATCGTTTTGCCCGTTCCAAATCCCCGTCTTTGGCATACAAACATCCGAGATGTGAATAAACATCAAAGCGAAGCCCTCTTTGGCTGATACCCAAAGATATAGCACGTTCATAATTTTCAATAGCATCCTTTATCAGGAAATATGAATCATATAGATTGGCAAGCAAAATATACGGATAATCCCAATTCGGAGAATTGACGATAGCAAGTTTAAACTCTTTGCTTGCCTGAAACGGGTCCGTGTCTATAATATCAAAGCCCTTTCCGATATGGTTCATTGAAATATTACGGGAGGCAAATGTGAAAGAGAAAACACCCAGGACTATTGCCGAAACAAGTCCTGCAGATTTTAGCATAACTATTCCCCAATATTTAAAGTCATTTGTCTGAATTAAGAACCTTATTTACAACTTCAAGGAGATTATTGGGGCTAAAAGGTTTTGTCAGGAAATGCTTAGCTCCCATCTCAATAGCTCGGTTCTCATCGCTTCTTTGTCCCGATGCGGTAAGAAAAACGACAGGAATATCCTTGGTTTCTTCGTGTTCTTTAAGTTTGGAAAAAACTTCAAACCCGTCCATCTTAGGCATCATAATATCGAGGAGTATCAAGTCGGGGTTTTCCTTCAACGCAATTTCGACAGCGGTTTCCCCGCTATATGAGGAGATAACCTCATACCCGTTAGCCTTGAGTTTTGCTTTGATAAGCATAATTATATTCGGTTTATCGTCGATTGCGAGAATTTTTTTCATATTAATCTCCGGTTTAATTATTAATGATATTATATACCTGAATTAAAAGTTAATCAAGAATAAATTTGTTATGTCGGGAATCACGTCGTTGTATTTTTGATTTTGACGGATGAAGTTTCGGGTTTTGAAAATTCATTTATCGGTCATACTGTTCGCGGGCGGCAATTCCCTGTTTTAACCGTAATTCATTTACATAATTTTCAAGAGCCTTACAGGTTTCATTAGATATTTCTTCATATTTTATGCCGATGAAATTATTGGAAACGTTCTTTACTATTCCCCAAAAATCTATAAGCGTGCCGTTGCCTAAGCGAAATTTCAGGCGAATAATATCATCCACCGCAAAAACCTGTTTCACTTCAATGCCTACACCGCCGCTTGAAATATCAACGATTGTTGCATCCGACTCATTTCCTTTGAAAATATAGGTAACCGGAATATTAACGTTTACACGAACTAATCGCAACCCCACTTTACACCTCCAAAAATCAGATTCCCACCCATATCAACAAAGAACTAAATATAAAAAAATCCCGCCTCAACAATATAACCCCTTTTTTTAAAATTATCCACTTTTAGTTGTTATTTGGCGTAAAGCAGAATAATAAAGCCCATTAGAATTTACCTCTATAATTCCGTTTAGGTTACAAAAGTCCGGTCAAAAAAATCCGCATTCCTTAAAATATCTCATTATGTCATTATGCCAAAACTGCTTTGCCAGATTTAAAGGAGTCCATCTTTCATTATCCTGCGCTTTAACGTTAGCGCCGTTTTCAACCAATAATTTTACTATTTCAAGATGCTCAAAATAGACGGCAAAATGCAGAGGAGTAATACCGTGCTTATTTTTGGAATTAATTTTTGCGCCTTTTTCAATCAAATATTGTGAAATTTCAAAATTACCGCGACCGGCAGATTTATGCAACGGAGTATCCTTGATATTATCTTTACAATTAATATCAGCGTCCAACTCCTCCACAAGATACCTCACCAACTCAAATTTACCGCAGAATGAGGCTGCGCATAAAATAGTTTGTCCGTCCTTGTTCTTTGCATTAATATCAGCCAAATCTTTTGCTGCAAGTTTAATTGCTTGCAAATCATTTTTAAATATAGCATCAAATAGATTCATCTCCCACACCTCTCTTAAAATTTTTCATTGTTTAAAAGACTACCATTAATCCTCCTTAAATTTTAGAAAAACCTTTTCCGTTAATCTTTTCTTTTATTGCAATAAGTTTGTTGATTGTTTCCGTAGATTCAAATACATTTTCAATAAACCGGGTATCATCAAACTGAAGATTTATCGGTATCGGATAACGGACAACCTCTTTTCGCCCGTTGATAAGGATATTAACAACAGGCTTCAAAGTCTGGGGATACTCATAGTTTACAACCTCACCTATTTCACCGGTATTGAGTAAGACAAAAGAACCGATAGGAAAAATAGCATCTTCCGTCAGGTGTTTCGGCATATCTTGAACAAAGGTTTGTGCAAGACGGGGAAGGAAACTTTTTCCGGAATCTTTTTTTATTTCGCTTAAAGCGAACCAATACGGGCGGGCATATTTATATGAGCGGTCGGATGTTATCGCATCGAAAACGTCCGCAATACTGATAATCTGGGCAACCTCGCCTATTTGCTCACCCCGGATACCTAACGGATAACCTTTACCGCTGTATTTTTCGTGATGAAGTAACACGACTTTTTCAATAAGTTTCCCGAAAGAAGATTGCGCCCTTACCAACTCATAACTGTAAACGGGATGCTTTTTTATAATTTCAAACTCATCGGTGGTTAGAGGGTCAACTTTGTTTAGAATTTCAACGGGAATCATCAATTTGCCGAGGTCGTGAAGCAATCCTGCTATGCCGACGGTCTTCAGCCCTTTTTCGTTATAAGAAAGTTTTTTTGCAAACAGTATAGAAACAAGACATACGTTTATTGAATGGACATAGGTATAATTGTCATAATCTTTCAATTCCATTAAATTCAACGTCATGCCCTGCGACTTACCGATACTTTCAATAAAATTTTCGATAACTTTAGTAATCGACTTTTCGGGAATGATAGCCTTTTCGATAACCGCTTTGCCGAGCTCCTGAGTAATATCAAAAGCATCTTCCAACGTTTCGCTGTCAATCATAGGATTGCTTACAGGAACCTTTCCTGCTCTCAATTTAGGTTTATTATAGTAAATTTTTTGGACTTTTTGTTTAAGAAGAGAATTAATTATATCGGCAGACATCGGGGAACTCCCGTCCCACACTTTAGCTCCCGAAGACGTGTATGCATCGCCTTGTAAAATAATGCCCGGGTAAAGAAAATTCACAGGAAGCTCAACTTTTATCAAATTCCCGGAACTCTCAGGCAAACCGCCACTGCTATCCATCATTTCAACCTTTTTAACTAAATTACTAAATTTTCGGGGGCAAAACCGATTTTAAATATTCTACAATATTGCCTCTGTGAAACCGCTCTGCTAAATCTATCGCCGTCCAGCCGTCCTTATTTTTTTCAGCAACATTTATTCCGGCTTCAACCAGATATTTTACTATTTCAATATTTTCGCTGATGGATGCAAAATGCAAAGCATTATTACCCCCATCGTCATTACCGGTAAGATTAGAGCCTTGTTCAACCAAATATTTCACCAGTTCAAAATTACCGGAAAGCGGAGCTAAATGCAAAGGAATATGATTTTCGTTATCATTTGTATTAACATCAACTCCATCGTCCTCCACCAATTCCCTTACCCTCTTTAAATCTCCCTCTAAGACCGCTTCAAAAATATCCATTTTTCCTCCCGAATATGGCTCAGATTTATTCCTAAAAGACTTAAGTTTAAGGGAAAAATTTACTTAACAAAAAAATCCTTTTGTTCATATATCTAATTCTATCTGTGTTTTTGGAAAAAGTCAAAAATAAAGACTAATTATATTTATTGCATACAAATAGGCATAGAAATTTTAACCTTCATTTTCGGGGAAATAAAATCTCATCTATTTATATATCCGTATTTCCTGTTTTTGTTTAATTTTCTTTTCTCACGGTTTTTACCGAAAGAATCCGGTCAGCGGGAAGCGGTTTGTATTTCTATGACGGCAAGCCTGATAATATTTTTACGTTTATATCGTCCAATTCCATATCGGGCAATTCGCAATACGGCGTGTCGCGTGCGAATGAAACAAGCATATCAAGATACCCCCATCTCTTGTGTTCGGGTTATTTCGGGATAGTTGCCTCGCAGTCGGGGATGACTGTGCTACCATATTTTAGCGCTAAGCGAGGACGCGTTCGGAATGCAGGCTGTGGGTTTCGGGGTAGTTTGAACGCTCAAAGTTGATTATATCCTCCATTGAGATAAAGCTTTTGTCGCGGTATTGATGGAAAATCCCGCGCACCTTGTGCAGGTCTTCCGATGTGTCCACCGTAACTCTGATATCCGGCGCGTAGTATAACCCATGCGTGGTCGGCTCAAGCACTTTGAAAAACTGACGGTTCTTGTAGATAAACGGGGTAACGTGTTCCGTATCGTAGGTGAGGTTTGCACATTTGTAGGCAAGCGCCAATGCCTGTGTCGATATTACCTCAACGCCCGTGCCGAGAGGTATTCCCAGAAAATGGGTCAAATCCGCCTCTGCTTCAAGATGGTATTCCACGGCGCTGTCGAGAAATTCGGGGCAGGTCAGGGGATTGTCTGCGGTTACACGAACCACCACCCTTGTATCCTGTGATTTTGCCGCAAGATAGTATCTTTCAAGCACGTTGTCTTTGCTTCCTACATAGAATTTTACAAACCCGTAGTCCGAAAGGATATGACGTAACGGCGCAAACGAGTCCTGTGTTGTCGCAACTATTATTTTTCGCGTATATTCGGAAAGCATTAGTCTTTCTACTATATGCGCAAGTAACGGTTTGCCTTCTATCGGAAGTGTTACCTTCCTCGGTAATCGTGATGAGTCTATCCTTGCCTGAATTATAACGTCAACAGCTTCTCTCATAGTGTTCCTCCTTTATTATTCGTAATCCTTGTTAATTGTCGTGATAACCGTAGCATCGTCAACGGGAAGTTCGCTTTTGGATTTGACGGGCTTAATAAACCCTATAAGCTTTGCGGCTTTTTTAAACCTGAAAGTGATTATAAACTTCATCGCGAGCTTCATAATTTTGCGTTTTCTTCCCCTTACTATATTTTCATCGGTAATATTTTCGTAATTGAATCGCATATAATCATTATCCAATGGAGAATATCGGATATCCCCTTTTGGAATAGACATATATTGCGCCTTGAAGCTTGGAGCCTGTATAATGAAATATCCCTCTTTCCAGATACGGTAACCGATTTCAAGAAGGCAGTAATCCTCATTGCCGTAATCGGATAGCTCAATGTCTCTTGAAATAAATAGCGAGCGGTTTACTATAAAGCAAAAATATTTCGGGTATAGCGAGGCTATGGACGTGCCTTTTATATCTACCGTTATAGAACTGATAAATCCCGAATCTATACTTGCCTTCACTATATTAGGCACATTTTCTTTGTTCTCATCGGTAATAACCGGAATAACCGCCCCGAAATGGGGGTCCTGGAAATATCTCTTGATTAAATCCATATCTAAAGACTTGAGCTTGAAATGTTCGTTTATAAACATCACGTTATCCGAAAGGGTTTCGCCTAAAGCAAGGGCTATTGCATCTTTGATACTTATACTTTCTTTCGGGAGAAGGACTCTTAATACGGGGAAGTTTTTCAACAGCTTTTCGTAGTTATACCCTTCTTTATCTATGTTAATTATTATCACTTCAATTTTGTGTTCCGATTCAACTGCGAAATTATATATTGAGTTTATAACCTCAATGGGTTTTGACAGACGGTTAAGCAGCATCACAATAGATATTTCGGTATGAAGTTTTTTTCCGTTTTTCCGTATAGCGAAATTAGACAATTCCGTATAAACAGGGACTTTCATTTGTCCTCCGATATCAAATCTTCTTATTTTTAATATCGGAAAGAAATGAAAAATAAGAACGGTTTTAAAGCTGTTTTTTAGTTGTTTTCGCCGTGGAATTTTTCAAAAGTGTAATGACGGAATTTGGAATAAATATAACGGTTGTTAAGGAATGAGTTATTCTCAAAGGTATAGGGAGAGTATTTAAGCGGGCTGGGAAGTATGGTTACGAGACGGGTATATTCATCAAGAGATAGCCGTGAAGCGGGTTTCCCGAAATAATATTCCGAAGCCTGACCTATACCGAAAACCCCTTTGCCCCATTCGCAGGAATTTAGATAGAGTTCAAGAATCCTGTCCTTAGGTAAAACCGTTTCCAAGCTCACCGCGATAATAACCTCAAAATACTTTCTTACAAGAGTTCGCTTTGGAATTAAAAAAAGAGTTCTGGAGAGTTGTTGAGTGATAGTGCTTCCCCCGTAGAAACGGTATCCGAGTCGCCTGTTTGCAAAATAAGATAAAATGAGCGCCCCGAAATCTATCCCGTGATGAGAATAGAAATTTGAATCCTCGGCAAAAATCACGGATTTTACTACTGCATCGGGTATCTCATCAAGCGGGATAAATTCAATCGGCTTAATATTATGAGTGAAAACCTTTTCGCGATACAGCATAATTGTAGTTATGGAAAAATGATTTTTTCTAAGATAAAGCCCGAATCCCATAAAAAGCAAAGCCAATCCTATATGAAAAAAGAATAAAGTGCGGACAGTGTATTTGATAAAAACCTTGATTTTGTCTTTTAATTCATTATCTTTCATAAAACCCCCTTAACCGCCGAGTGTCCATACATCATTTCGGTTTTCTTTCCAGTCATTCCCGCCGATAATCCAGATTTTATTATTGAAAACCGCGGATGTGTGTCCGATACGTTCTCCGTATGGGGAAAGCAGCGAGGATATTTTCCATTCGATAGCATCTTCGGAGTGGATAACTTTTCCGTTCATACGGAAACCGCCGATAACCCAGATTTTGTCGTTAAAGACTACCGCCGAATGTCCCGAGTTGGCTACAAGGTTTTTAGTCTGTGATGCGGTTTCCCAGTCGATTCCGTTTTCGCTATACAGGAGGTCGGAGTATTGGAAGAAGTCGTTATTATTATCTATCCCGAACCCGCCCAAAATCCAGATTTTATTATCGAAAACGAAAGCCGAATGACCGGCACGTCTGAGCAAGGGGTTATCTTTAACCGCCGTTTTCCAGTTGACCCCGTCTCGCGAATACCATACATCTCCGCGATTAGCGACACCGCCTATAATCCATAGCTTATTATCGAAAACAACTGCACTTTGTCCTCCGCGTGAGGAGAAACCCGCGTTGCGGGTTACGCGCGACCAGTTTATGCCGTCATCGGAAACCCAGACATCGTTCAGGTCGCGGAAATTATTGCTTTTATCAAGATAGATACCCCCGATAACCCAAAGCCTGTTATTGAAAACGACGGCGGAATGCCCGGCTCTTCCTCCGAACGGAGCATTGCTTCGCGCAACCTTCCAGTTTTTCCCGTCGCTTGAATACCAGATATCCGGTTTGACACTTTGTCCGTCCCATCCCCCTATAACCCACAACTTGTTTTTATAGACTACCGTTGAGTGCAATGCGCGGGCTTCAAACGGCGCGGTTTCCACCATTTCTATCCACTGCTGATGTTCAAGCGCATCCGATACTTCTTTTTGCCATCTAAAATAAAAACCTCCAAGCAAAGGGAGACATAAGGCTATTGAGGCTAAAACAAAAACATTCTTCATTTTCCCCTCCTGTTCGGGGCTCTTTGCGGTAATTACAAACAATTAGCGGATAACATTATAAACAAGTTTTTAAATTTTGTCCAATGAAAGGTGGTTTTTTCGGCTATTTTTGCTTATTCTTAGTCGGAATTAAATAAAAAATCCTCTTGTCGTGGTTTAACAGGCATAATACACTTTTCCCCCTCGTTTTTTACCGAATTTACGTATTTAGACATCTCAACGCAATTCATATCCTCCGTGCGGTAAGGTTTTAGTAATGCGAGCAGGTCGCTGTGATTTTCCGTATCGGGGCTAAGCCATTTTGTTATATCATCAGACCGTATTAAAGACGGCATCCTGTTGTGGATTTTTTCCATAAGCGTATTCGGGCTGACCGTTATTATCACACAGGATAGCGAACCGGTGTCCTCGCGGTATAGACCCGCCATTGTAAAGGGATGCTTGGATTTTAAAGTAAAATAAAACGGCGTCTTGGATTTATTCCATTCGTAAAACCCGTCGGCGATAATAGCGCATCGCTTGGAACAAAATGCCGCTTTGAAAGATTGTTTAGTGTTGACCGTTTCGGCGCGGGCATTGGGAAGAATAATTCCTTTGCCCGTTCCCGCTTTAAAACCCCATCTCGGCGTAATCCACACAAAACCGCCGGTTATTTTATCGAAAGCTATTGCGAGGATATTATTTCCCGGCGCGATATTATACCCGTTTTTTGCTTTGCCCGCGTCTTCGCTTACCTTGAAGGGAAGGGTTATGTCGTCGGGGTTTGACGTGCGATGGTATCTGCAACACATATAAAACTCCGCAATTGAGGTATGGATTTAAGTTATTTTTTCTTAGCGGGAGGGATTCCCAAGCCCTTGCAAATTTTATCGGCAAGCCTGTCGTCAATGTCGGGGTGTCTTGGGATAGTTTCAATCTTTCCGTTTAGGGGGTTTTGATATAACGAATGTTTTGCGCCTTCCCGCTTGAGGATACATCCGTAATACCGCAATGTTGCAAAAATCTCTCTCTCGCTTCATTCAATAACCACAGTTTCGCGGATAGCATCATCGGGGATTCCTCTAAGCGCATCCTCGATTCTATCCTGAAGGATTAACTTAACAGCCTCTTTAAGACTTTCAAGATATTCCTCAACGGCTTTACCCTGCCCGTTAGCGCCGGGAGCTTCAGGGTAATACCCGATATAAAAAATCTCGCCCTTTTCTCTATTGAGATAAATGTTGGGGACATAGTTATATGCTTTTATGGTATTTATTTTCTCTAATTTAGTTTAAGCTATTGCCGGTTATCAGTCAATTTTTATGCGGATTGTTGTATTCTATATCTGGATAATTTATCAAAGAAAAAACCCCGTTTCAAATCGAAACGGGGCGTGAGGTAGGGAAAATTAAATTATCTGCTTAAACCCTTTGCGGTTTGAACAAGACGGACAAACTCGCGTCTGTAACCGTATTCATCCTCGCCGAGTGAGGTTTTAGCCAAGTCGGCGACCTTGTCGAAATTGAAATTTCCTTTATGTTCCGAATCGCGGAGTATCATCCCGAAAGATGCCACAGATGCGCTGAAGCGGAAATTGTCGCTTGTGGCGTTAAGCGGTAATGGATTATCGCGCACGGGGACAGTTACGAGTTTGCTTATGTCGGAAGTCGGAGGTTTATACCTGAACTTGATTGTCATAATCTCATCGGAGGCAAACGCCGTGTCATTAATTTCGGTGGTCTGATATTTAAGTTCGTTTTTAGCGGAACCATTCTTGGCGGGGACAATTTCGTAAAGCGCGGTAACGCTGTGTCCTGCGCCGAGTTCGCCCGCGTCTTTTTTGTCGTTATCGAAATCCTCCGCGCGCATTACCCTTCTTTCATACCCGATAAGACGGTATGATTCCACCTTGGCGGGGTTAAACTCTATTTGTATCTTAACGTCCTTTGCGATACTTAAAAGCGTTCCGCCCATCTCGGTTACAAGCACCTTCTTTGCCTCAAGGAAATTGTCGATATATGCGTAATTGCCGTTGCCTTTTTCGGAGAGGGTTTTCATACGGTTGTCCTTGTAGTTGCCCATCCCGAAACCGAGGATAGTAAGATAAACCCCGGTTTGGCGTTTTTCCTCGATTAATCTTTCAAGCTCGGAGGTGGAGGAGACGCCCACGTTGAAATCACCGTCCGTTACGAGAATCACGCGGTTATTTGCTTCAGGGTCATAGTTTTCCTCTGCGACTTGGTATGCAAGACGGATACCTGCGCCGCCGGCGGTAGAACCTCCCGCGCTTAAACGGTCAAGAGCGTCTAATATGATGTTTTTGTCTTTTCCCGATGTCGGGGGAAGGACAAGCCCCGCCGCCCCCGCATAAACCACAATAGATATTTTGTCAATGGGGCGGAGATTTTCAACAAGCATCTTCAGCGAGGATACGGCGAGCGGAAGCCTGTTAGGCGGATACATCGAACCCGACACGTCTATAAGAAAAACGAGATTGTTCGGGGGAAGGTCTTTAACATCGACACGTTGTCCCTGTATCCCGATATGAAGGAGACGGTTTTCGGGGTTCCACGGCGCTGATGATAATTCGCTTGTGAAACTAAACGGATGTTCGCCGTCGGGGTCGGGGTAGTCGTAGGTGAAATAGTTAATCAATTCCTCAATACGGACGGCGTCCTTATACGGCAACTGCCCCATATTGAGAAAACGTCGCATATTGGCATAGGATGCAGTATCCACGTCGATTGAAAACGTGGAAAGCGGATTTTTTACCGTTTCAAGGAACGGGTTATCATTAATACGCAGATACTCCTCAGTATTATGGTAATAGTCGTATGATGGAGTGTCTAAATCAGGGGCGGGCGGCGCAACATACAATCCGCTTGTGTCGTAAACGGCGCTTTCTTCATATTGCCGTGACCTCATACCGAGTTTTACCCGTTCCGCAGGTTGAGGCATATAATCCAATGTCCTATGCTCCGTTGTAGTTACGGGTTTTTCCTGTGAGGTTTTGGTTTGAGAGTCGTCTGCTTTGGTTGAGCCTTGAACGGCGCACCCCGCTAACACAATAATTGCCCCGATATAAAGGGCAAAACCGATTTTCAACAATTGTCTTTTCATCTTTTTCTCCTCGAATTAATATTTGTATAAATATACGAGGAGACAGCGAAAAGGTAACGGGAAACGATAAATTTATTTTGCGCCCATTTCGATAAGAAAATCTATAACGGGGTTATATTTCCTTTCCTGCGCGTATAACAGAGGGGTTGAGTTGTCGCGGTCGGCGGCGTTAATATCCGCGCCGTTTTCAAGCAGGAGCTTTATAATACCGACATCTCCGTTAAGCGAGGCGAAATGCAGGGGTGTCATCCCGAAACGATTAACGGCTTTTACATTCGCGCCGTTTGCTATAAGTATTCTTGCGACATCAACGCTGTCGGCAAAAGCGGCAATATGAAGCGGCGTTTTTCCGTCATCGGTCGGCAGGTTGACATCAACCCCCTCCGATATAAAAAATTCGACAATCTTTGTCTGCCCGTAGAATGATGCGGTATGTATCGGCGAAACCCCATGCAGGTTTTTGATATTAATATCCGCGCCCTTCCCGATAAGAAATTCTACGGTGCTTAAATTGCTTGCTCCCGATGCCAGATGAAGAGGAGTGTTTTCCATAACGGCGCGTGCGCCTAAATCCGCGCCCCGCTCAATCAGAAGCTTGACCGTATCAAAATTTCCCCGTGAGGATGCAATATGCAAAGGCGTGTTTCGCGATAAATCCATCGCGGATATATCGGCGTTTTTATCCAACAATAGCGAGGCGGTCGCGGTATTATCCATAAAGCAAGCCATCATCAGCGGGGTTTTCCCGTCCTTCGCCTTTGCCTCAATATCCGCGCCCCTTTCAATAAGCAGGCTTGCGGTTTCAAGGCTGTCGTGGTATGCGGCGAGATGGAGCGGGGTGTTCATAAACTTGTCGCCGATATTGATATCCGCGCCGTTTTCTATAAGTTTCACGGCTATATCGCGATGATTTCCGACGCTTGCTATATGCAACGGGGATTTGCCCTCTATATCCCCGATATTGATATTAGCACCTTTTCGGATAAGCGTATCGACTATATGGATATGCGCGTTATGTGTAGCAAGATGAAGCGCGGTGAGCTTGTTGCCGTCCTGCGAGTCCACCTCGACACCGAGACGGAGACTCCTGTTCACCCCGCGAAGATTGCCCGCTCTTGCCGAGGTGCGAAGGTCTCTGCCTGTCGCCGAACAGGATGCAACACAAAACGCCGAGATAATTAAGATAAAAAATTTAAACCTCATATCCCCTCCGTTAATAAGTATAAAGGCGGCGCAGTCGCTCTATTCGTAGCGCAATGCCTCGGACAGCTTGAATTTTCCTTCATAAAGCGCCTTCCCGATAATGACTCCGTGAAGCCCCATCGACTCAAATTCCTTGAGACGCTTCAGGTCATCAAGACGGGAAATGCCTCCCGATACGATAATAGGGATTTCGGTAACGGTAAGCATAGTTTCGATAGAGTCGTAGTTAGGCCCCTCAAGAGTGCCGTCGCGGTATATATCGGTATAGATAACCTCGGTAACGCCGAACTCCTCAAGCTCCTTGACCAAGTCAACGGCGCGCTTGTTGGTGATTTCTTTCCATCCCTTTTTAGCGACAAACCCGTCCGCCGCGTCTATCGAAACGATAATCATAGATGCGTCGTTTTTGCAGAGATTTTTGATAAATTTTTTGTTTTCGACAGCGGCGGTTCCGATAATGATTTTGTGAACCCCGCGATTTTTCAGGGCGCGGATTATACGGTTATCACGAATACCGCCTCCGACCTCAACGGTGATTTTCACCTCTTCGACAATACGCTGGATAATATCAAGGTTTTTGGTTTTTCCCTCAAAAGCACCGTCCAAATCGACTATATGTAAACGCTTAGCGCCCTCTCTTTCCCAGAATTTAGCCTGAAAAACCGGTTCGGTGGAATATACGGTTTCAAATTCGGGGTTTCCATGAACCAATCTTACGCATTTCTTGTCTTTGATATCAATTGCCGGAATAATAAGCATTGGAAAACTCCTTTCTATAATATAGTGCCGAGTTCGGCAAAATTTGCTATTATCTTTAAACCGTTCGTATGGCTTTTTTCGGGGTGGAATTGAACGGCGTAGATATTATCCCTGTTTATTACCGAGGCGAACTTTGTTTCGTAACCGGTAACGGCGCAGATAATATCTTTATCTTTCGGCACGGGATAATATGAGTGGTCGAAATAAAAATAAACCGACCCGCTTAAACCATCGGATAAAGGCGAGACTTTACAAAATTCAGCCTCGTTCCACCCTATATGAGGCACCGGCTCGTCAATATTAAAACGGACAACCTCGCCCTTAAAAATCCCCAAGCCTTCAAACACCCCGTTTTCATAGCTTTTCTCAAACACAAGCTGAAACCCGAGACAAATTCCCAAAAAGGGCTTGCCCATATCAACGGATTCAAGGATAGGTATAATCAGGTTGCCTGCTTTGAGGTTTTTCATAGCATCCTCAAAAGCGCCGACACCCGGAAGCACAAGTTTATCCGCTTTGCTTATTTCATCGGGGTCGGAAGTGATTTTAATATCCGTTGCCCCGACTTTGTTAAAGGCATTATATACGCTTGCAAGATTGCCCATCCCGTAGTCAATAATGGCGATCATCGGTTTTTATCCTTCTATATACTCTTTGGTTGACGGGATAGAATCTCCGCGCCTGTCGTCTATTTCCACCGCGTTTCGCAGAGCTATTGCAAAAGCCTTAAAGCAGGCTTCAAGGATATGATGCAGATTTTTGCCGGATTTGACTTGTATATGAATAGTGTAACCCTCGCTTGCAAACCCGCTGAAAAACACCTCGCCGAGTTCAACGTTAAACTCTCCGATTTGACCTTCAAACTCGGTCAGGTTGGTTTCAAGATGAGGTCTTCCGCTAATATCTATTACGGCTTCTGCAAGAGCCTCATCAAGCGGAACGACAGCGCTTGAAAACCTGCGGATACCCTTTTTATCGCCGAGAGCCTGCATTATTGCTTTTCCGATAGTTATTGCGGTATCTTCCACCATGTGGTGAAAATCGACTTTAAGGTCTCCGCTTCCGTTTACGGAAAGGTCAATGAGGCTATGACGGGATATTGTTTCAAGCATGTGGTTGAAAAAACCAATACCTGTGTTGATGTCGTATTTTCCGGTTCCGTCAAGCTCAGCTTTCACCTCAATATGGGTTTCACGAGTTTTGCGCTCGATTTTTCCTTTCCTCATATTTTTTTCTCCCGTCTCTTTCATAATTACTCTTTTCCTGTTTAAAGACTATAAGCCTCGCTCATACGGTAAATATTGTAACTTATCTAATAAATTAGTCAATGGGTAAATTGTTTTTTTGATGAAAAAATGTATATAATCAAAAGCAATATTGCACTCATAGCAAAAATTATAATAGTTGATGCTATAAGAAAGGATGTTACCGGCAGGATGGTCAGTAAATAATAGTAAAGCGGGATAAGTATAGCGAGAAAAACCCAAAGCAGTATTTTTATTAAGCGAATATCTTTAGCAATGGCGTAATTAACCGCCTGTTGCATAATCCCGATAGGTAAAGTGGCGACAGTATAAAGAGGAAGAAGCTCTATAACGGAGAAAGCCTCACCCCGAAACGGTATTTTCATAGCATACTCCGCGCCGAACAGCAGATTCACTATCTGATCCCCCATAAAGACAAATAACAATGCGCTTATGCCGAATACCCCTGCGGTAAACAGGATACCCCACCATATAGTCGAGCCTTTTTTCTTTAAAGCATAAGAGAAAACCACATTGGCAAAAACCATTGCAAGCGTAACAAGGTTTTTACCGAAAAGCCCGCAGGAGGAGACATATCCCGAAACTTTCCCGCCGATAACGTTTTGAATAAGGGTTAAGTCGAGATTCATAAGTATTCCGAACGGAAGAAGTATTGCAAGCGCTTTGAGATATTCTTTGAGTATTTCTTTATCTATCAAAGGTTTTTTGATTGTAAATTTCTTCAGTGCGGGGATTATAAGTATGAAAACAGCTAAAAACCCGCTGACTACGGAAGCGCCGAGCGCACCGGATATATTCCATCCGATAAGAACAAACAAAACGCCGAAACCCGCGCGAAGTATGCCCTCTGTGCCCATACTGAACCCGTAAGCGCGGAAATCTAAAATGCCCTGATATATCCCTCGATACCCCGCTAAAACGCTCCACATAAGTATAACCGCGCCTCCGATTATAGGGTCGGCTACGGTAGGCAGGTTATAGATATTCTTTAGTATGGGCGAGGCTAAGGAAAAACCCGCGAAAGCAATCGCGCCTATAATCCATAGCGAGGGGGAAATGTGGTTAATCGCCTCTTTGACGGTATAATTTCTTTCTGCAGTATATTTTGCTACGGCAAGCTGAAGCGAATTTATCGGGATAACGAATGCGATTAAGAGGTAAAAAAAAGACATAAATATACCGTAGGTCTCCGCTCCCATTGTGCGCGCCACAAAAAAATTAAACCCGAAATTACAAATAATAAGGATAACGAAACCGATGCTGCTGTATAAGGTGTTTTTGATAAATCCGTTATTCAAAATTGCTCCTTGAGGATAAATAAAGGAATATTATAAATTAAAGCGTGTAAAAACACAAGCCTAAATTTACCCGTGGATATTTAATTATTTCGGGGGTGTGTCATCCGAAGGAAAGATATTATAATTTTTGCATTAAATCGGTTCTTTTGCTATAATTATTAATTGTAGAAAAAAAGTAAATATAAAAAGTGATGGATAATCCGAATTTATTATTTTAGGAGGGTTTTAGACTGTTTCAGGTGATGAACTAATCCCGAAAATTTAGTGAGTTTTTAGTTGACACAAAGATTGTTTATATAGCTATCAAGATTCTTGTGTACAAAAGGAGGTGCGCATGACTTTTGACCCCAAGAATGTTGCCGACCTGTATGTGCAGGCAGCTGAAATATACAGGGACCGGGCTGCGTTTGCCACTAAGCAAAAAGATAAAATTTGGAAACCGATAACCTATTTTGAACTTTATCAAGAGGGTATTTCGCTTGCTACGGCGTTAATTGGTTTACATGTAAAAACCCGTGATTTTGTCGCAGTTTTATCGGATAACCGCGTTGAATGGATAAAAATTGATTGCGCTTGTCAACTTGCCGGTATTGTTAATGTTCCGAGAGGAAGCGATGTTACTCTACAGGAAATTGAATATATCCTGAACCATTGTGAAGCGAAGGTGCTTTTTGTTGAAAATCAGGCGGTTTTAGAAAAGGTAAAAGCCGTTAAAAAGCATCTAAAAAGCGTCAAGCATATAATTCTTATGGATGAAAATGATGCCCCCCCTCGTGGAATACTTCATTTATCCGACTTAATCAAAAAAGGAAGGAAAAAAAGAGAAAAAGGAAATTTAGAAGTCGAAAAGATAACGGAGCAAATTAAAGAAGATGACCTTTTTACCTTAATCTATACTTCCGGAACTACCGGAAATCCCAAAGGGGTAATGCTTACCCATAAAAATATAATTTCCCAAATAGTTCGTTTAAAGAATGCTGTTGATATTTCCCCGCTTGACAGGTTTTTATCAATACTTCCCATTTGGCATATTCTTGAGCGTATGTTTGAGATGTACACTATTCTAAACGGATGTTGCACATATTATACTAATATAAGAAGTATCGCCGAAGACCTTAGAGAAGTGCGCCCGACATTTCTTGGTTCGGCACCAAGGCTATGGGAAAGCATCTATTCAAAAATTTTGACCAATGTTGAAAAATCTCATCCGGTTCGAAGAGGTTTGTTTCATATTGCCTATTTCTTTTCCCGCTTATATAAAAGTTCCGTGCATTTTCTTACTTTCAAAAAAATAGACCTTAAGGGAAGAAATATTTTTTTATCTATGCTCTTGGCGCTTTTTCATGCCGTTAAATGGGTTCTTGTTATTCCTTTTTACGGGCTTTTCAATGCTTCCGTTTTAGAGAGGTTGCGACTTGCTGCAGGCGGAGACCTGAAAGCTTCAATTTCAGGCGGCGGTTCTTTACCTTTACATATCGACGAATTTTTTAATTACATCGGGATTCCGGTTTTAGAAGGCTACGGTATGACGGAAACATCCCCGGTTATAGCAACAAGAACATCTTCTAATCTGGTTATAGGAACGGTAGGTCCGATTTTTCCCGATACGCAACTTCGTATTATTGACCTTAATAACGGCGATATTTTATATCCAAATCCTATGTATATGGCGGAAGGTAGGGGGTTAAAGGGAGAAATTTATGTAAAAGGGCCTCAGGTAATGAAAGGTTATTACAAAGACAAAAAAGGAACGGATGAGGTTTTAAAAGACGGATGGCTAAACACGGGAGATATTGGAATTGTAACCTTTAACAGATGCTTAAAAATTATCGGTAGAACAAAAGATACGATAGTATTGAGAAGCGGAGAAAATGTTGACCCTATTAGAATTGAAGTTAAGCTTTTAGATTCACACTTGATTGATCAGGTTATTGTAGTGGGGCAGGACCAAAAATATTTAACCGCCTTGATTGTTCCTTCCGTGCATGGGTTTGAAAAAGCCGGAATAGATAAAGCCTTGCCATTTCTTGCTGAGGATCAAAAAATAATAAAAATGATAGCTTATGAAATTAAATCTTATATTTCACTCCAACATGGGTTTAAACAATTTGAATTAATACAAGGATTTAAGTTACTCTCAAAACCTTTTGAAGCCGGAGATGAACTCACAAGCTTGTTTAAACTTCGACGCCACGTAATTGTTGAGAAATACTCCGACTTTATCAAAGAAATGTATTAAGGAGGGGTTTACTAATGGAATTAGTTAATCTATTATCGGAAAGACTGCTTATAAATCCGTATGAAGAAATTCTCTTGGCTATTATGGTAGCAATTATAATGTTCGGGATGGGGGCGACATTAAATCTGGATGATTTTAAAAAGGTTATAAAGAAACCCAAAGGAATTATCGTTGGGTTTTTATCGCAGTTCGGTTTTATGCCTTTCATTGCTTTTATTATTTCTAGAATTTTAAATTTAGATCCGTATAATGCCGTTGCTTTGATTTTAATAGGATGTCTTCCTGCCGGCTCTACTTCAAATATGTTTGCCTATTTCTCGCGGGGGGATGTAGCGCTTTCTATTTCGATGACCACCGCCTCAACCCTTCTAGCCATAATTATGACACCTTTGCTATTAGTTTTTTATGCTTCGGGATTTGCCGACCAAATCCAAATTCCCGTTAAAAACATTATTATTTCACTGTTGCTTGTTTTAATTCCTGTAATCGGAGGAATGATACTTCGCAGAAAATCGCAGAGATGGGCAAAAGCGGCGGAAGATACCGCAGGCTTTACCGGTTTTATTATAATTGTATTTTTGGTGGGAAGCGTTGTAGTAAGACATGGGGATTTGCTCCTTTTAACACCGGCAAAGATATATTTTGCATCAATTCTTGTAGGTATTATAGGCTTTTTATTCGGTTATCTTTTTTCAGGATTGCTCAAAGCATCCCCACGCCATCGCCGCACTATATCATTGGAAACAGGTATTCAAAATGGACCTCTTTCGTTTGCGATTATTCTATTGAGCTTTGATAAGGAAGTTGCCAATCAGCTTCTATGGCTTCCTATCCTGTATTCTTCTTTTATAGTCTGCACCAGCACTTTTATTACTTTATTTTACAGAAAGGTAGGTAAGGCGGATTACGAGCTTTTTGTTAATGAGACTGTTCAGAAGAAATTGTTTGGTGATAATTATAGACAAGGAATGTCGGGGCCTAAGGAAGCGAGATAATTAATAGGTTCGCAAATCAATCGGATGGATATAGCGGGTTTGACACAATACTTCTCCGATGCCGAATCTTGAAAAAAAATTAAAATAGAAATTGACTTTTTTTTTATAGTGTAGTAGACTTTATATGAACCACTGAACTTCCGAATGGAAGCTAGGTGGTGGTATACGGAATAATTGTTCTAAAGCCGCTGCATATTTTTATGTGGCGGCTTTTTGTTTTGGGTAGTGAACAATTCCGAACTCGTTTTTTGCCGTCGCTTCAAGATTTAATACATTTTTTATTAGATTTAACAAATAAATTTCATCACCATATCCCAAAATATTTAAAACACGGCTTGCCCAAATTCCATCAGAGAATTTACGCTTGGCATATAAGAATACTATATAAGATACCATATCGACCAGTTGAATAAAATAGGATTCGCTTGAGCGTTTAGGCAAAGGGTCTTCTATCAGTTTTTTTATTACTCTATTGTAAGAACCTATATTATATTTTGAGGGTATATAGTTTATTCTTTGAATTTTTCTGGTTGTTTTTGTCATTTTTTGTACTCGCCCATCATCGGTAATGATAATAAATTTTTCAGATTCTCCTAAATCATTTTCAATTCGTTGGATATTGTAAGTCAATGCTTTATCTAAAATATCATATTCTTTGTTTGGGTCTATATTTTCTTTGTTAATTACAATATTGATAAATTTTAAACTTAGAGATGAGGTTAATTGAAAAAAAGCATTTAAGATATATTTTTTGTCATCATTGGAAATATTCAAATTGCGATAAGGATTCTTATCCGTTAGAAAAGCTTTAGTGTGAAATTCCGTTTTAATAGGCAAATTAAATTTGTTTTTCAGCTCCCGTCTAAATTCTTTGATTTTGCTGTAATTGTCTTTCCAAGTTTGATGGTGCATATATAACGAGGTTAAAATAAACAAATCAGAAGAATACTGTGGATAGCCGTCATCTCCGGTTTCATCAAAATAAACGATATACATATATTTTCCTCATATTACTCAAATTCGCAAAGTCGAAGTATAACGTCAAAAACGCGGTGTGACGGGCGTGATATACTGTCCTCATCAACGTAGATAAAAACCGTATCTCCCCCGAAAATCCGTCTGGTGTTTTCCTCATCCGCCGTAAGGTATCGCGGCAGGACAACATACTTCGGCGCGAGCTTGAGAATCCCCTCGCGGTCGATGATGGGGTAGTGTATTTCGGTTTTTACGGGATTATCGAAACCCGCAATATATAATGCCGAACCGATAAAGCTGTTTGCAGAGGCTAAATATATTGGGTCGGTTGAAACAAGATAAACCCCGTGTTTTTGCAGTTTACGGCTGTTTTTAAGGTTGGCTATTCTAAGTTTATCCCTGAGTTCTTTCTTTTGCGCGGAGACATCAACGTTTAATATCTCTCCCAGAGTTTCGACATTTTCTATTATATCCTCAACCTTGTCCGCGCGAAGCGTTATAACGTTTATTCCCAATGCCTGTAACCGTTCGACTTTCTCTTTGGAATTACCCGAATAAGATGCTATAACCAAATCGGGTTTAAGCGAAACGACCTTTTCTATATCCGTGTCGATAATACCGCCGATTTTCGGCAAAGACCTTGCCTCTTCGGGATAATCGCAGTAGATAGTGTTCGCTATCAACCGGTTTCCCTCGCCGATAAAATATATCAACTCCGTTACCGATGGCGCAAGCGAGATAATTTTTTCGCAAGATGTTTTCGGTGCAGTCAATAAGCGTTTATTTTGCGGGAGTAAAAAGAAAACCAATGCAATAACAAGCAAAATCGGGATAAGGATTAAAGCCCGGTTTTTCCCGCCGAGATGCCTCATTGAGTCTTCCATTCCTTAACCATATTAATAAAATCGTCGAATATATAAAGGGAGTCGTGAGGACCCGGTGCTGCTTCGGGATGGTATTGAACGGAGAAAGCGGGATATTTTTTGTGGCGTATTCCCTCGATAGTTCGGTCGTTAAGATTAATATGCGTAACCTCGACATCATCACCGAAAGCGCCGTCTTTCAGAGCGAATCCGTGATTTTGCGAGGTTATCTCGACTTTGCCGTTTTTGAGATTCATAACGGGTTGGTTTCCCCCGCGATGCCCAAATCTTTGCTTATATGTTTTAGCCCCCAAAGCGATAGATAAAAGCTGATGACCGAGACAAATCCCGAAAAGCGGGACTTTGCCGAGAAGTTCCTCTATTGTATCAGCTGTATAGGATACCGCTTCCGGGTCGCCGGGACCGTTGGCAAGAAATACCCCGTCCGGTTTCATTGCAAGGATTTCCTTAGCGCTCATTTTAGCGGGAACAAGCGTTATATTAGCGCCTCGCTTGGCTAATTCGCGAAGGATATTCCATTTGATACCGGTATGTATAGCTATGATGTTAAGATTGCCGTCTTTAAACTCTCCCCATTTTTGGGGCTTGTCTATGGTAACGTTTTTTACGAGGTCTGCGCCGACTATACTCGGCACTTTGGATAATTTATCTGCAAGACTTTTTTTATCGAAATCCACGGCGGAAATAATGCCGTTCATAGCGCCTTTGATACGGATAATACGGGTCAATCGTCTTGTGTCAATCCCCTCTATACCGACAATGCGGTTTCGCTTGAGGTATTGGTCAAGCGTTTCTTCGCTTCTGAAATTAGAAGCTATCTGCGAATTTTCACGGACAACAAAGCCCGCTACCTGTATTTTTTCGGATTCGACATCCTCGCTGTTTACGCCGTAATTTCCGATAAGAGGGTTTGTCATAGTAACGATTTGTCCGTTGTAGGACGGGTCGGTTAAAACCTCCTGATAACCGGTCATAGATGTATTAAACACGACTTCGCCAGAAGTTTCACCCTCATAACCGAAAGAATATCCTTCAAAGAACTCGCCGTTTTGCAAAAGGAGAACCGCCTTTTTCATAATCAACCTCTTTTAAGATAGTTTTTTAAATAGACAAAAAAAAAACACATAGAATCGTTTAAATATGCAACCGCACCGCTATTGCCCGTTAAGGGAAAGGGTGCGGTTACATTAGATTTTTCGCTTTTGTTTAAAAGCGCGGTCTTCTGTTTTCTCTGGGTCGTGCTTCGTTGACTTTCAACGGGCGTCCGTCAGTTTCGTAACCGTTAAGAGCCTCTATTGCCTTATCAGCACTATCCTTATCCGCCATTTCGACAAACCCGAAACCTTTGCTTCTACCGGTTTCACGGTCGGTTACAACTCTAACACTCACAATTTCACCATACTGAGAAAACAATTCCTCAAGGTAATCCTCTCTCAAAGTGTAGGGAAGATTACCAACATAGATAGACGTTGACATAATAAAACCTCCAGGTCAACTGTATTTACAGCAAAGAGATTTTCTCTTTGCTTATTTTACTATATTATAGATATAAATAGATTCGGACTGCTCAACATCCGAATCTACACTAACGCCCTCAAGCAACATTCCGCGACTTTGCGCACCGCTGTAATAGCCCAAATCCTTTACCGGGGTGGCGAATGCAAAATCCTTTAAGTCATCAAACTGGCTCGTTTGTGATATTAGCCTTATGGATTCTAAACCATACGGCTCAGTCAGGCGAAACCGAAAGTTCTTTTCTTCCATTTCGCGTGTAGGTATTGTGTAAACATCCCCGGCTTTTACAAAGTTTTTTCTTGAAAACTGGTTGGGGAAAATCAACTGAGCCTTATTGTTTACATCTATATGAATCAATTTTATATAACTGTCCTTTTCGACTTTGATATTGAGACGCATATATTCGCCGTCTTTATATACCGCGTTTACTCCTCTGTCGGTCCAAACCCTTGATTCGTAGTCGTTTTGCACAACAGGTTTTTCATAATCAAGAGATTTGTAAGCAGAGAAATTAACCGGCACAAAAGACTGCATAGATAATTCCCACGGCAAAATCGTCCTGCTCATAACCATAGACGTAGTGGTAATAATTTCACGGGAGTCGCTTTTGTTTAAGGTAACGTAGAAGCGCAGTTTATCAAACTCCTCGTAGTAATTCATAACCAATACAGCATCAAACTCCTCGCTGATAGCATAACTCATAGCTTTGTTGTCGATTTGCGAGTAGTCTTTTTCGGATTGTATGAGCCTGAAAACTCCCGAATCTCCGCTTGCCGCCATCAGAGAGCGTCTGACAAAAGAACTTAGAGGTGTAACGACACGCGTTTCCTCAAGGTAAATGTCCTCGAAAACGACCCGCAAATCCTTACGTTCGGCGCGTTCGGAAAGGACGTTTAAAAGAGCAATCATAGCAAATTCAAACTCTCCGTGAGTTTCATAATGCTCCGTTCCGATACGAACCATAGTTCTGCCTCCGCCGCAGGCGGTAATAAATCCTAAAATCAACAATAGCGGTAAAAATCTTTTCATAAGGCTTCCTCCTTTACACGGTTAATTCGTTTCCATACAATGCCGTCTGATGTGTCACGTATTTCTATGCCTTTTTCCAAGAGTAAATCACGGATTTCATCGGAACGCGCAAAATCTTTAGCCTTTCGCGCCTCTGCTCTTTCATCTATAAGTCTCTTTTCCTCATCGGTTAACGTAGCCTCTTTTTCCATATCCAAGAAACCCAGAACGCCGTCTATTTTCGAGAGGAAATCTAAGGTTTCCTTAGCAAGCGAAACCGTTATTTTATCGGAATTTTCGTTAAAAGCGCGGACAAGTTCAAATATTGAGCCCATACCCTCCGCTATATTAAGGTCGTTATCGACAGCTTCCTCAAATTTAGCCGACCGGCGGTTAAGTATATCCGTTAATTCTTTATCGTTTTCGCTATCAAATTTGATATTTTTAAGCATCAGCGCAAAATCATCAAGACGGTCAAGGGCGTTTTCGCTTGCCTTAATCCCGTCGAGCGTAAAGTTCAGGGGTTTTCGGTAGTGCGCGGTATAAAGGAGATAGCGTATTGCCCTTGGGCTGTATCCCTTGTCAAGCAGGTCGCGAAGGGTATAGAAATTGCCCTTTGATTTTGACATCTTTTCCCCGTCCACTACAAGATGTGTAACGTGTAGCCAGTAATTTGCAAAGGGTTTTCCGGTTGCCCCTTCACTTTGAGCAATCTCGTTTTCGTGGTGAGGGAAAATGAGGTCAACGCCGCCTGCATGAATATCAATCGGAACGCCGAGATATTTCATACTCATAACGGAACATTCAATATGCCACCCCGGACGTCCCTCGCCGAAAGGAGCTTTCCATTTAATATTCCCGTCATCGGGAGTCCACTTTTTCCACAGTGCAAAATCAGAAATATCCTCGCGCTCATACTCATCATTAGCAACCCTTCCGCTTGCACCCGACAGGAGTTTTGATTTATCGAGACGGGATAATTTGCCGTATCCGTCAAACGCCCTGACATTAAAATAAACCCCGTCATCGGTTTCATAAGCAAGACCCTTGTCAAGCAGGGATTGTATCATATCAATCATTTCGGGAATATTGTCGGTAGCGCATGGGTAAAGCGAGGCGCGCTTGACATTCAGCGTGTCCAAATCGTCAAAAAAAGCCTGTTTATAGATTTTCGTATAATCGGATAACGGCATATTTCTTTCAATTGAATTGCGAATAGTTTTATCATCAACATCGGTAAGATTCATAATGAAATTTACTTTGTAACCGCGATAAATAAGCCATCTATGCAATAAGTCTGAAAAAAGGAAGGTGCGAAGATTGCCGATGTGGGGGTAGTTGTAAACAGTGGGACCACAAGCATAAAATCTCACCTCGCCCGGATTAACCGGTGTAAATTCTTCAACGCTTCTTGTAAGCGTATTATGGAAACTCAGGGGCACTAAAACACTCTCCGAAAATATAATCAGAACAGTTTATATTATTTGCGCAAATAGGTCAAAAAAACGACGGGATATTTTATTTATTATGGGCTGATAAACCCAAAGCCATAATGCGATTTTTCAAGTTTTTTCTTAGTTTCTTTTTCGCTTATTCAAATTCTGTCCACAGGCGGTAAGTTCACGCGGATAGAGTTCCCAATGGATACATCCCTCTCCAATTTGTGAAGCACACCTGAAGCAGTCCGCAAATTGGTGAGGAGTAGTATCAAGATGAGCCATCCGTGTCTTTGTGGCTCTGTCGCGGTTATTGAGCGTGAGAGAAAAGAGTAGTTGAAGCGTATTGAGAGGGACGCGAAGCAGGTCATTTTATCCTCTCGATTTGCTCAAGGAAAATCTTAACGGCATCTTCTTTGACTTTTTGCGCCTCTTTTTCGGTAAGTCCCCACTCGGCGGGAACGCGATGGGCGAGCCAGTATTTTATGGCGTTGAGGTCGGGTTCTTTTTGTTTTGTAACCCATTTATCCGCGATACGGCTTCCGGTTTCCTCGCATCGCCTGTAATAAATTTCGATATACCTGTATCCCATAGCGCGTTTTAAAAGCGCCGACTCAATTTTCGATTTGACATATTCCTTTCCGCCGTCAAGCGCCTCTTTCAGTTCGGGATATTTTATCAAAAGAGCGTCAAAATCCGCGGGGGGTATCCTGAAAATTTCGGCTATCTCGGTTTTATTTTTTTTATCGGAAACAAGCAATGCGGTTTTCAGGGGAGTCATTACGGGGTCATACCTGAACTTCATTATGCCGCTTCCCCCTTCCGATTCCGTGAAAATTTTAGGAAAGTTACCTCGCCGCCTATCCTCACCATACGGTTTTTATTCCGTTTATAGACCTGATTTCTTTCACCGCGATATGAACGTTTGAGAATCAAATAAACCTCCATCGCCTTATCGTAGTCCCCCTCGCAGGCTTCGAGCAACATATCAAAATCTTTCACGTAAAGACGGTTTTTATCAAACATAGTTCCTCCTGTATAACAAACTGTCCGCGAGCAATTTTTTCAAAGCGGGTTTGTCGATGCTTTTGATAATTTTGTAATACTGACGCTTTGAGGTCAGATTGGATTTTTTTATGGTTTCGTTTACGGTGAGATTTTCATAAAACCGCAAGCGAACCACTTTCAACTGGATTGGAGTAAGTATTTTTTCAAGACTCAACCATATTTCGAGTTTTTCTATATCGTCCATAAAACCTCCGTGTAAGGACAGATTTAATTATCGACAGCGGAAGCGGGCAGGCGCGACAACGCCTCAAACTGCCCCTCCTCGTTAAGAATTACGACCGTTTTATCAACGGGACTTCGCCAGATGCGCTGTTTTTCCATCAAATCGACCGGAATTTCACCGAGTTTAAAACGGACAAGTCTTCCGTTTGATATGCTGTATCTGAACCACTCATAGCGGTATCGCATAGCGGAAATTTTGGTAAGTTTGATAACGTTTTTAAAAATCCGTGTTTTATCGCGGGACGGGTTAAAGAAAATCAGGGCGACCGTCTCTCTTTCAAAGGTAAAATAATCCCTGAGCGCGCGGTATTCCGCAATATTTAATTCCACAACCGACTTTGCGCAATTACGCTTAAAATTATGTCTTAAAAAGGTTTTGATATGCCTTTGCGGAACCTCAACCTTTTTAGCGAATTTGATAATATCAAGAGAAATACTTTTCATAACCTTGCCCTCTCCTTTATAAAGTTTACACCCCGCGGTTATATAGCGGTAATACGGCTTTGCACCTCTTTTAAAAGCGAAACGGCATCCGCAACGGGCAGTTCATTAAATCCTGCAATCCCGAACCGCTCCTTGCACAGGGCTTTCATATCTTTAAGGCTCATATGTCCCTGTTTATCAATTTCACTCAATTCCTGTGCAATAACCTTTTTGACGATAACCCGTGTCTCATCCGCCGTATGTAATTTATGCACCTCATCGTAAAGAAGTTTTTGAGCGGAGCCGGGTAAGACCTCCTGAAGCGATTGTATAGTCTTGTAAGCCTCAATTTCATCGGAGGGTGAGGGTGCGGAAGGGGCGGGGGATGAAACCTTTTCCGTATAGTGAGTATCGCGATTTTGAGAAATCTCCTCGGCGGAAACCTCACCGAAAGCAAGAAGGTCGGAGATGGCGCGATTTTTAGCGCGGGTTTCGGCGGTGGCTCGCGTATCGTGGATTGTGCGGTTTATATGTTCCTCATTTTGCGTGCAGGCGCCGGTTGAGTCTGCGAACTGTCCCGTAGGCAAAATTGCGCGGTAGGTAAAAAAGTATGTGATATTCCCCGTTTTGTCGGCTTCTTTCCATTCCTCAATTTTCTGAAGACTTATATTAAGCGCAACAAGGACTTTTCGCCAATATGATTTTTTCTTAAAAATCTGTCCTCCCGCCATAAAAACGTCCGTCTGCGAATCCAAAAGATTATCAAGCAATTCGCGCCTCTCATCAATAATGGTTTTAGCAGCGGAGGGGTTCGGCGAAAAGTATTTTTTGTAATTCGCTGGAATCAGGTTATTCAGCGTTTCCGCGTAACCGTCAAAGGTATGGGTAATCGGAGCGCCCTTTTGTTGAATCTCTACCATAGTAAACCTCCTGTATAACTATTTTTTTGCCATAGACAAGGAGCGGAAATAATCGGAAATTTCGACTCTCTGCCTTTTGGAAACACGGGTAAACCTCAACTTAAAAAGCTCAACTGAATTCTTAAACTTATACAAAACATCAACAAATCCATCAATCATCTCAATCTCCTATAAAAAATATTGAAAAACGATATATTTTTGCCAAAACGCTTGACAAAACCGTTTTTCTACGGTATAATTATAGCACAAAAGAGAAACGGAGTCAAGGGATTTTCTAAAAAATATTCTTTTTTGTGATATTAAAATTACGGACTGTGATAAGGAGGTCCGACTATGGATACAATAGGCAACCGCCTGCGCGCGGTAAGAAAGGAATTCGGTTTCGGCCAAAACGAGTTCGGCGAGCGTCTCGGTGTTAATCAAAACGCTCTCTCCCAGTATGAAAACGGTAACCGCAAACTCCCCGATGAGATTATGCAAAAACTCGCTGAGATTTTCGATGTCAATATCAACTGGCTTCTCACGGGAAAGGGCGAGATGTTTCTTTGTGATGATGACTCGCAGACTGTATCTAACGCAACGGATGAGTTTATTCAAATCGACTTCTTGGATTCATCCGCCTGCGCGGGCAACGGTATCGCTAATTTTCAATCCGAGGTGCTGGGCAAACTCCCCATATCCCCCGAACTTATCTACCCTCACCAACCCGCCGAGGTTAAGGCTATCCGTGTAAAAGGAGACAGTATGTCCCCAACTCTCGCATCGGGAGACGTTGTCCTGTTTGTGCAGGGGCTTGTCAATGACGGCAACGGTATTTATATTCTTCTTCACAACGGAGAATTATTCGTTAAACGTCTCCATTTCAAGATGACCGGCGTTATTGATATTATAAGCGATAACCCGAACTATTCCAATGAGCAACTCACTGCGGGTTCAAACGAATCCCCGGTTATTATAGGAAAGGTGATTTACCAGTTCCACAAATTAAATTAGGAGGAACTAATTATGGATAAGATTAGAAAGATTATCCATATTGATATGGATGCCTACTATGCGGCAATTGAGGTAAGAGACAACCCCTCGCTTAAAGGCTTGCCTGTGGTTGTCGGGGGTTCTCCCGACAGCAGGGGTGTGGTATCCACCGCCAACTATGAAGCACGTCGCTATGGGATACACTCGGCAATGTCGTCCGCCGAGGCTTACCGTCGATGCCCTTTTGCTATATTTCTTCCGCCGCGCTTTGATGTTTACAAAAAGGTCTCCATACAAATTATGAATATTTTTTGCGAATACACCGACTTAATTGAGCCTATGTCGCTTGATGAGGCGTATCTTGACGTTACGCAAAACAAGATTGGAATAAAATCCGCTACGGCTATTGCAAGAGAGATTAAAGCAAAAATCCATCGCGCCACGGGGCTAACCTCATCTGCAGGTGTCTCATACAACAAATTTCTCGCAAAAGTCGCATCCGACTATAAAAAGCCCGACGGGCTTACGGTAATCCCTCCCGCTATAGCGCTTAACTTTATCGACAACCTGCCCGTGGGGAAATTCTACGGTGTCGGTAAGGCTACCGAAAAGCGGATGCTTGCAATGGGGATAAGAATAGGGGCGGATTTGCGCAACTTGGATATACATTCCCTTATCTCATATTTCGGTAAAGCGGGCGCTTTCTACTATTATATAGTGCGCGGTATCGACAACCGCAAGGTCAACCCTGACCATATCCGAAAGTCAATAGGCGCGGAACAGACTTTCCCCCGCGACCTTGTGTCCTTAGAGGATATGAAAGACCGTCTTTTCCAAATCGCAAGAGAGGTTGAGCGAAGGATGGTTAAAAACGAGGTCAAGGGCAAAACCGTTACCCTCAAGGTTCGGTATGATAATTTTGCGCGTATCACCCGAAGCCGCTCGCTGAGGGGTGCCGTCAACGATGCTCAAACTATATTTAAAATCGCAAGCGAGCTTTTATTGCATACCGAGGCGGGAAGGCGAAGGGTGCGTCTTTTGGGTATCTCTATATCATCGTTTGAGGGTGAGGGGTATATGCTTGACAAGCCCCGACAGCCGGAACTGCCTTTCGCTTATGCATAAAAAAAGGGCTGCCGTTTAAGACAGCCCCGTGCTATTTAAAAAATATTTCTACTCTCTGAATTTTTGGATACGGTGATTTTCTTTATCTGCAACATATACATTTCCCTCTAAATCTACTGCTATTCCCCGGGGAGTATTAAACTGCCCATCACCGCTTCCTTGACTTCCCCATTTTGTAATGAAATTTCCATCCGATGTAAATTTCTGAATGCGATCATTGCCGGAACTAGCGACATAAATATTATTGCTTATATCTATAGCAATACCCTTAGGCCACCTAAGTTGTCCGTTACCATTTATTCCGGTTCCCCATTTTGTAATAAAATTTCCATCCGGCGTAAATTTCTGGATACGGTGATTGTGAATATCTGATACATAAATGTTATTGCTTGAATCCACTACTATACTGGAAGGCCACATAAATTCCCCATCGTTAGTTCCCTGACTTCCCCAATTTGTAATAAAAGTTCCATCCGATTCAAATTTCTGGATACGGTGATTTTGTAAATCCACAATATAGATAATACCTTCAGAATTTACGGTAATTCCTAAAGGCTGATTAAATTGCCCATCCCCACTTCCGTAGCTTCCCCAATTTGTAATAAAAGTTCCATCCGATTCAAATTTCTGGATGCGATGATTGGCAGTATCTGCAATATAAACGGTGTTGTTTGAATCTACAAAAACTCCACAAGGATTTAAAAATTCACCATCCCCACTGCCCATACCCGGCCCTCCCCAAGTTGCAATATGATTTCCGTTAGATGTAAATTTTTGGATACGGTGATTTTCGGTATCCGCAACATAAACATTTCCATCTAAATCCACAGCTATCTCGTAAGGTTGGAGAAACTGGCCATCGTTACCTCCTAAGTTTCCCCATTCCGTTATAAAACGATATCCATCCTCGACAGCCTCACCGTTATCGTCTTCATCCTCGACAGTCTCACCGTTATCGCTTCCGTTTGTCGGGGCTCCGTTATCTTCCGTATCCGCCGGTGCACACCCGAAAAATATTAATCCGCTAAGCGCAATTAAAACGCATAGACCTTTTACAACCTTCATAACTATACCTCCTAAAACCATTTTCTTTTATTAACGATTGCCTGATTTGCGGGAAAGAATTGACTTCTTACAGGCATAAATAAGAGTAATTGCAAATAAACGTCAAGCCTAACAGGTTATTATAAATTAGAAATGGAATTTATGTCAAATAATGGAATTAAGCGTAGGGTTTTAGGGAATAACAAAAAAGGGCTGCCGTTTAAGACAGCCCCTTGCACTACTCAAAACAGGTTGTTTTCTTACTTTAGCTTATTACTATTATTGTCCGTTCAAAAATCCTTTTTGCGACTATATTTTTATATGGACAAGGGCTTTTTTATACTTCCTGAAATGTGCGCAAGATATTATACGGTATCTTTTGTTGCAGACTATAATCGGAAAATCTATTTGCTTTCTCCTGCGTCCCTCATCTGCCTGTCGATAATTTTAGTAAATTGCTCAATATCGATAAAATCCAATTCCAACAAAATTTCACCTAACTTTTTTTGGGGATGATTTTTTTGTTCATCCAAGGCTCTATTTAATTGCTCCTCCGTAATAATTTTCTCTTGAACCAATATCTCTCCAAACTTCATAAAATCCTCCGGGATTAAATTTGATTATGCATAGTATCAACAGCAACAAATTTTAATTTATCCCATCCCCGTATTTTTGCCTGATTATTGCCTCCTTGTTTGTAGATTTTATTATAAACCGCTTATCCGATATTCACTGCCCCTCGTTATTTTTTAGAAATTAGAAAACTCATAATCCCTCTCCGACTTTTCAATTGACAAAATTACTGCCCCCATTACTTACCGAAAAAGGAATAGCTTGCTTTAATAATTTGAGTTTCTTGCTTATAAAAGAAAAAATATCCGCTGCAAAACGAGCCGCAAAGAATATCTATGGCGATAAGTTTTTCATAACGAATTTCTTTTTTGATTTTGGAGTTAATTTTCTGCCGTTTGTAGGGGTGTCTAAAAATGCTTCTTGTATCCTCAAGTAACAAATCTTTTTCGGTATCTTTAAATAACCGCGCCCCATCAAAACTTATGGTTTCTGCTTTGCCGTCCATTTCGCACCTCCTTTAGAGCATATTGTAAAAGGTTAATACAATGAAGTTTGATAAAAAAATCTTTAGCTTATTTCATCGCAAAATATATAGGTGCCCCCTGCGATTTTCTTGTCTTTCTCTGCAACAGTATCATAGAATAATCCGATAAAAAGTCAATGTTTTTTTCGTTATTAACGGTTAAAATATACTGCGAACCAAAAAACGGAATAAAGGGAAGTTTCATTTTTGGAGTTACATGGGAAGTTTTTACTTTGGACGAGAATGAGAAAAAAAGAATCTTTTTAAAAATCAAGAGGGGTTTTTCTTGACTTTTAAGCGCATTCATATTAAGATATTTGACACGCAATTATCCCGTATAGACAAAAGCCCATATAGCTCAGCAGGTAGAGCACATCCATGGTAAGGATGGGGTCGTCGGTTCAAATCCGACTGTGGGCTAATTTATTATTATAGAGGTGGTTATGGCGCAGATAGTTACTCTTGAGTGTGAGGTTTGCGGAGAACGCAATTATACAACTACCAAAACCAAGAATATGATTCAGCAAAGAACTAAATTGCATCTTAAGAAATATTGCTCGCGTGATAAAAAGCACACGATGCATAAAGAAGTTAAGTAAATTTGCGGTTAGGCCTGTAGCTCCAATTGGCTAGAGCGTCGGTCTCCAAAACCGAATGTTGTGGGTTCGAATCCCGCCAGGCCTGATGTTTTAATTCTTTCTTTGGAGTTATTATGTTTAAAAAAATTGCTGGTTTCCTAAAAGAGAGCTGGGAAGAATTAAAAAAGGTAGTTTGGCCCAGTAAAGAAGAGGCGGTTAAGTCTTCTATTGTTGTTATCGTTTTTGTTGTCGTTTTTTCTTTGTTTTTAGCTTTTATGGATATTATTATCAACGCTTTTGTAATTTGGATGGTGGGATAGATGGCAAGAGGCTGGTTTGTTATTCAGGTTTACACAGGTTATGAGAAAAAAGTCCACGACGGGCTTGTTTTGAAAAAAGGCAATGACGTATTGCGTGATACCTTAATAGAGGTGCGGGTTCCCGAAGAGGAATACGTTGTTGAGAAGAAAGGGAAAAAAGTTACAAGAAAGCGCAAGATATATCCGGGCTACGTGCTTGCCGAGTTGGACTTGCCCGAAGATGATTCCGTATGGAAAAAAGTCTATGCCGAGATTAAGTCCATACCCGGTGTGGGGATGTTTCTCACTGCGGGCGGCGGCAATAAAAAACCGTCTCCTCTTACTTATGAAGAGGTTAAGGCTATTTTCGAGAAAACCGGCGAGATTAAATCGGATGTCGGTTCGCTTGAGTCCGGCTTTGAAGTGGGCGAAAGGGTTAAAATCACCGAGGGTCCCTTCAAGGACTTTGAGGGCGAAATTGAAGATATTAACAACGAAAAGAACAGCCTTATGGTTAGAGTTGAAATTTTCGGACGGTTGACCCCGGTAGAGCTTGGGTTCAGTCAGGTTCATAAGGTTTAAACTAAGGGAGATATAAAATGGCACCTAAGAAAAAGAAAGTCAAGGCAGTTGTAAAACTCCAAATTCCTGCGGGACAGGCTAATCCTGCACCACCGGTTGGTACCGCTCTTGGTCCTCACGGTGTCCCGCTTATGGATTTTTGTAACCAGTTTAATTCCGCAACTAAGGATAAAGCGGGTTTTATTATCCCGGTTGAAATTTCTATCTATGAAGACAGGACTTTCAGCTTTATTACCAAAACCCCGCCGGCGGCAAACCTTATAAAAAAGGAACTCGGCTTGGATAAAGGGTCTGCTATGCCTAACAAGCAAAAGGTCGGTAAAATTTCTCAGGAACAGCTTCGCAAAATTGCCGAACTTAAAATGCCGGATTTGAATGCTTACAATGTTGATGCTGCGGTTAAGATTATTGCCGGAACGGCTTTAAATATGGGCGTTGAAGTGGAGGGTATTGAATAATGGCTAAGAAAACTCTTGTAAAAAACGGTGTAACTTACAGAGGAACAAAGCGTATCCTCTCTATGATTGACAAATATGATAAGGCTTTGGTTTTTTCGTTGGAGGATGCCGTCAAGCAGGTTAAGGAACTTGCCACGGCTAAGTTTGATGAAACTATCGAACTTGCTTATAAACTCAATATCAAGCAGAAACATACGGTTCGCGATGTTCTTGTATTGCCTCATTCGGTAGGCAAGGTAACCCGCGTTCTTGTGTTTGCTGTGGGACCTAAGGCGGAAGAGGCGAAAAGCGCCGGTGCGGACTATGTCGGTGCGGAAGACCTCGTCGAGAAAATTCTCGGCGGATGGCTTGAGTTTGATGCCGTTATTGCTACGCCCGATATGATGAAGATTGTCGGGAAGCTCGGTTCTATACTTGGCCGTCGTAAAATGATGCCTAACCCTAAAACGGGAACCGTTACCAATGATATTGAAAAGGTTGTTAAGGAATACAAGGCGGGAAGAACGGAAGTTCGCGCCGATAAAACCGGCAATGTTCACACCGTTGTCGGAAAAAAATCATCCGATGACAATGCTATTTTAGAAAATATTTTGGCTATTCATAGACTTATTATGAAAAACCGTCCTTCCGACTTGAAGGGCGATTATATCTCAAATCTCGCAATTTCCCCAACTATGGGAACTTCCGTGAGAATTGATTATAAAAAGATTAGCGCTTAATATTAAAATTACGGGAAGGTTAAGATGCTTAAAAAATCGGAAAAAGCTAATATAGTTTCAAATTTAACCGTTGAACTCAAGGATACGGACGGGTTTGTGGTCGCTGACTTTAAGGGTTTGTCCGTTTCCGCATTTGAGGAGCTTCGGGGTAGAGTTCGTGAGGCGGGGGGTAAATCCTATGTGGTAAAAAACCGTCTCCTTAAAAGGACGCTTGATGAACTCAAGATTGACGGCTTGGAGCCTTATCTCAAGAAAAACACCGTCCTGATTTATTCCAAAGAAGATATTATCGGTTCGCTCAAGGCAGTGGTTTTATTTGTTAAGGAATACAAGGAGCTTGCCTTAAAGGGAGGTTTGGTAAGCGGTATGGCGTATGACCAGCCGAATATTATCGAAATTTCCAAACTCCCCGGCAGAACGGAGCTTATCGGTATGATAGCCGGAGGTATGAACAGTGTTGTTGCCCAATTTGTCGGTTCGCTTAATGCTATTATAACCAAATTTGTCGGCACTGTTGAAGCTTTGGAAAAGAAAAAAGGTTAATAACCAAATATAAAAATAACGAAAGGAGATTTAGATGGCTGACAAAATTGCAGAAGTTCTTGACATTATCAAAAATATGACTGTTTTGGAGTTGAATGAACTCAGAAAAGCAATTGAGGAAGAGTTTGGTGTAACTGCGGCTGCACCGGTAGCTGTTGCTGCTGCACCCGCTGCAGGCGGTGCTGCCGAAGCTGAAGAAGAAGTAAGCACGGTTTCCGTGTTTATTAAGTCCCCCGGTGATAAAAAAATCGAAGTTATCAAGGTTATTAGAAATATCACCGGCTTGGCTCTTAAAGAGGCTAAGGAACTTGCGGAAAGCGCCGGCGCTAAGCCTGTTAAAGAAAATATCGAAAAGGCTGAAGCTGATAAAATCGCCAAAGATTTGGAAGCTGCCGGAGCGGTTGTTGAAGTTAAATAATCTTTTTCAATCTTCCATTTACTTGTCTCGGATTTTTACTTTTGTCTATGGCAATCCCCCCCTCTTCGGTTAAGAGGGGGCGGTTGTATTTTCGATATTTTTAAACGGAGTGTGTTATGAAAACTAAAGACGGCAGAGTTTCTTTCGCAATTCTTGAGGAAAAACTTCCCCTCCCAGACCTCCTTGAAATACAGCTTAATTCTTTCAAGGATTTCCTCCAGATGGGTAAAACTCCCGATAAGCGCGAAAACAAGGGGTTGCAGGCTGTTTTTTCCTCCGTTTTCCCTATTGAAAGCGCCAGCGGGGATATTGTTATTGAATATGTCCGTTACGAGGTAGGGAAAATCAAATATGAAGAAGATGAGTGTTTTGATAAAAACCTTACTTTTAGCGTTCCTATCAAAGCGGTTTTTCGTTTAATCGACAGGAAAACCGGGGAAATCAAGGAAAAAGATATTTATATCGGCGATTTCCCTTTGATGACGGAGCGCGGAACTTTCATTATTAACGGCGCTGAAAGGGTCGTAGTCAACCAGATTTATAAATCACCGGGCGTTCTTTTTAGCTACAAAAACAAAGAACTTTCCGCTAAGATTGTTCCCGAAAAGGGGTCTTGGCTTGAATTTATTATTGATACCAAAAAAGACCTTATGTATGTTCGTATCGACTCCCGCCGTAAAATCCTTGTTACTATGTTTCTACGCGCACTCTCCAAATCTACTACTGAAATTATAGATGCTTTCTTTAATGAAGAGAATGAGGGTATTCGCAAAATTAATCTTAAAAAGATAGATAAAGACGATGCGGTGTCGCGTCTGGTAGGTCGATATGTTGCAGAGGACGTTTATGATGACGAGGGCAATCTTATTGTCGGCGCTGTCGATAAACTTTTCCCCGGCAGCATTAACCAGCTTTACCAGAAAGAAAAAACGGTTATCAAAATCTTAAACCCCAAAGTTGTTGCTAAAAATCGTCCTCTTATCAACACTCTTGAAAAGGATGATACTAAGGATACTCCTCACAAGGCTATAAAAAAGATTTACAGTATCCTCCATCCCGGCGAAGCTGCCCCTCTTGAGAGTATTGTTCGCGAACTTAACAATATGTTTTTTACTCCCAAGATGTATGATTTGGGCGAGGTCGGGCGTTATAAATTGGTTTTGAAACTTTATCCCGATTATTCGGAGGAAGAAAGAAACGCTCTTATCCAGCAGAGAACGCTTGCGTTTGAAGATATAACGAGGACTCTTCGCCACTTGTTGAAGGTTTTTAATAAGGAAGCTCCGCTTGACGATGTTGACCATCTCGGAAACAGACGCGTTAGAAATGTCAATGAGCTTATTATGAACCAGCTTACTTCGGCTTTCAGCAAGGTTGAGAAGTCTATCCACGAAAAATTGTCATCGCGGGAAATCGAGGATTTATCTCCGCAAAATATTATTGCGATAAAGCCTCTTGTTTCTTCCATTAATGACTTTTTCGGGATGAGCCAGCTTTCACAGTTTATGGACCAGACTAACCCCATATCCGAGTTGACCCACAAACGCCGATTGTCGGCATTGGGTCCCGGCGGTTTGTCGAGAGACAGGGCGGGTTTGGAGGTTCGCGACGTTCATAATACCCATTTCGGCCGTGTTTGTCCTATTGAGACGCCGGAAGGTCCTAATATCGGGCTTATAGTTTCTCTTTCGACTTATGCGCGCGTTAATTCTTATGGATTTCTTGAAACACCTTATTTGGTAATTCAAAACGGAAAAGTTACCGATGAAATCCGGTTTCTTTCCGCTACCGAAGAGGAAAATTATTATATAACGCAGGCCAATGTTAAACTTAACGACAAAGCGGAAATAGTCGAAGATTTTGTGCAGGCAAGGGTGCGGGGAGAATTTGAACTTGCGCCGAAGGATAAAATTCAACTTATGGATGTTTCGGCTAAGCAGATTTTGTCGGTATCCGCTGCGCTTGTTCCATTTATTGAGCATGACGATGCTAACCGTGCGCTTATGGGTTCAAACATGCAGCGTCAGGCTATGCCGCTTCTTATATCGGAGGCTCCGATTGTGGGGACGGGTATAGAAAGATATGTTGCCCGCGACTCAAGGGCGGTTGTTTTAGCTCAGGGCGACGGCAGCGTTACTAAGGTCGATTCGACAAAGGTTGTTATAAAAGAAAAGGGCGGCGAAAAGGAATATAAACTCGTTAAATTTCGCAGGACTAATCAGGACACGAGTTTTAACCAAAATCCTATTGTCAATGAAGGTCAAAAGGTTAAATCCGGCGACGTTATTGCGGATGGGTTTGCCAGTTCCAACGGAGAGCTTGCTCTCGGTAAAAATGTCGTTGTGGCGTTTATGCCTTGGAACGGGTATAACTATGAGGATGCTATCCTGATTAGCGAAAAACTTTTGAAAGATGATACTTTTACTTCTATATATACTACTGTCTTTGAGTGTAAGGCGCTTGAGACAAAACTCGGAAGCGAGGAAATCACCAACGAAATTCCCAACGTCGGCGAGGATGCTTTGAAAAACCTTGATGATGAGGGAATTATACGTGTCGGGGCTTATGTTAAGCCGGGTGATATTCTTGTAGGTAAGGTTACTCCTAAGGGAGAACCTACCGAAACCCCGGAATTCCGTCTTTTGCACGCTATATTCGGCGAAAAGGCGAAAGATGTTCGCGACACCTCGCTTAGAGTTCCTCACGGCGAGGGCGGAGTTGTTGTTGATGTAAAAGTTTTTTCCGCATCCAACGGCGATGAGCTTCCCCCGGGCGTTATTGAGCTTGTTAAGGTTTATATAGCTAAAAAGCGTAAGATTAAGCCGGGTGATAAGATTGCGGGACGACACGGTAATAAAGGCGTTATTTCGAGAGTTCTTCCCGAATCCGATATGCCTTTCCTTCCCGATGGAACGCCGGTTGATATTGTGCTTAACCCGCTGGGTGTTCCCAGCCGTATGAACTTGGGGCAGTTGTTTGAGACTCTTCTCGGTATAGCGGGATGGAAGCTCGGGACTAAATATGAGTGTCCCGTTTTCGAGGGCGCTACTATTGAGGAAATCGAAGCCGAACTTACCAAGGCTAATGATAAAATAAAGAAGGAACTTAAAGAACAGCGCAAAAAATTCGGCGAATCCGATAAGGAAATTGAGGAATACTTTAACCGCGTTAAGTTACCTATGGACGGCAAGTTTAACTTGCGTGACGGAAAAACAGGTAACGAGTTTGAAAGACCCGTGTTTGTCGGCGTTATGTATATTCTTAAACTTCATCATATGGTTGACGACAAGATACATGCGCGTTCGGTGGGACCTTACTCGCTTGTTACCCAACAGCCTCTCAGGGGTAAGGCTAATTTCGGAGGACAGAGACTTGGAGAAATGGAGGTGTGGGCGCTTGAGGCTTACGGCGCGGCTAATCTCCTTCAGGAAATGCTCACGGTCAAGTCCGACGATACCGAAGGAAGAGTTCGCGTTTATGAGGGTATTATCAAGGGTAAATATGTAGCGTCTCCCGGTATCCCCGAATCCTTTAACGTGCTTGTTCAGGAACTTCGCGGACTTGCTCTTGATATGCAGGTTTATGATAAAAACGGGAAGCGTGTATCATTGAACGACAAGGAAAAAGAGCTTGTCGATATGAAGATACATCTTATATAGGTTGTTAATAGTTTAATTTTAGGGAAGGAGTTTTTTTATGAAGGGATCTACGAGTTTCGGTTCCATCTCAATCCAGCTTGCTTCTTCGGATTTGATAAAAAGACTTTCTTACGGTGAAGTCAAAAAACCGGAAACGATAAATTACAGAACTCTTCGTCCCGAAAGAGACGGGTTGTTTTGTGAAAGGATTTTTGGGCCTACGAAAGATTATGAATGTTCCTGCGGAAAATTTCGCTCAATACGCTACAAAGGTATTGTCTGTGATAATTCCCGCTGTGGAGTGGAGGTTACGGAATCTAAGGTTCGTCGCTCCCGCACGGGGCATATTGAACTTGCCGCACCGGTAGCGCATATTTGGTATTACCGTATTGTTCCAAGCAAGATTGCGCTTCTTTTGGAAGTTGCACCTTCCGATATCCAAAGCATTCTTTATTTTGAAAAATATATCGTTATTGACCCGGGTGAAACCGACCTTGTTCCAAACAAGGTGTTGAACGATGAGGAATACGACGAGTATCGCGAAAAATATAAAGAGGCGTTTACTGCGGATACGGGCGCTGTTGCTATCAAGAAGATTTTAAAGAATCTCCATCTTGAGGAATTGTCGCAGGAGCTTCGCGATTTTATCGAACACAAGCCCAAGGTTGATAAAAAAGTCCTGAAAAGGCTTGAGCTTGTAGAGGAACTTCGCAAATCGGGCAACAAACCCGAATGGATGGTGCTTGATATTATCCCCGTTATTCCCCCGGATTTGCGTCCGATGGTGCCTCTTGACGGGGGACGGTTTGCCACCTCCGATATTAACGACCTTTACAGACGGCTTATTAACAGAAACAACCGCTTGAAAAAACTTAAAAGCGTCAATGCTCCCGATATAATTATCAAAAATGAGATGAGAATGGTGCAGGACGCGGTTGACTCGCTTTTCGATAATTCAAGAAGGTCTCATCCCGTAACGGGTAACGGGGACCGTCCGCTGAAATCTCTCTCGGATATACTTAAAGGCAAGCAGGGAAGATTCAGGCAGAACCTTCTCGGTAAGCGTGTGGACTATTCGGGGCGTTCCGTTATTATTGTAGGTCCTAATTTAAGACTCCATCAGTGCGGTATCCCCAAGCAGATGGCTTTGGAATTGTTTAAGCCGTTTGTGATGAGAGGGCTTGTCGAAAAAGAATACGCGCATAATATAAAAGCCGCTAAACGTATGATAGAAATAGAACACGAGCTTGTATGGGGTATCCTTGAGGAGGTGGTGGAAGACCATCCCGTTTTGCTTAACCGCGCTCCTACTTTGCACAGGCTCGGTATTCAGGCTTTTGAACCCATACTTATTGAGGAGAAAGCGATACAGCTTCATCCCCTTGTTTGTCATGCATATAACGCGGACTTTGACGGCGACCAGATGGCGGTGCATGTTCCGCTTACACCCGAAGCCCAGATTGAGGCGTGGGTTTTGATGTTATCCTCACGTAATTTGCTTAACCCCGCTAACGGGCGTCCGATTGTATATCCTACACAGGATATGGTTTTGGGGATTTATTATCTTACCAAAGTTTCTTCGGATACTCCTAAAAGAATTAAGTATTATGACTGTTTTGAAGAAGTAATTTTTGCTATTGAGCATAGGGTTTTGGGATACAATACCCCTATAAAATATAAGATTAACGGCGAGTGGTTTGAAACCTCCGTAGGTCGGGTAATATTCAATGAGATTATACCCGAACGTCTCGGATTTATCAATGACACAATGACGAGTAAAAAATTGGAAACCATTATTGCTAAATGTTATCGTGTTTACGGAATAAAAGAAACCGCTAAACTGGTTGATGACCTTAAAGATACGGGGTATCATTATGCGACTAAATTCGGCGTTACAATCGCGATTTCCGATGTTGAGATACCCGAAGAAAAGCATTCGATAGTTGAGAAAACCGAGAAGAAGGTTAAGGAAATCGGCGAGAACGCAAGACGGGGTCTTATTACCCACGATGAGAAATATAATCAGGTGATTGACCTTTGGGCAAGCGCAAACGAACGAATAAAGAAGTTGGTTGAGCAGAAACTAAAGGTTAGTAAAGACGGGTTTAACTCGTTGTATATAATGATGGATTCCGGCGCGAGAGGAAGCCGCGAACAGATTCGTCAGCTTGCGGGAATGCGCGGGCTTATGGCTAAACCCTCCGGTGAAATTATCGAACTTGCCATCAGGTCTAACTTTAAAGAGGGGCTTTCGGTTTTGGAGTATTTTATCTCCTGTCACGGCGCGCGTAAAGGTCTTGCGGATACTGCGCTTAAGACTGCCGATGCCGGTTATCTTACCCGTAAACTTGTTGATATTGCTCAGGATGTTGTTATTTCCGAACCCGATTGCGGAACGGTTAAGGGTATTGATATGGAAGCTATTCGTCAGGGTGATGAGGTTATCAAGCCCCTGCGCGACAGGATTCTCGGAAGAACCGTTGTTACCAATATATATGACCCGCGTAACGGTGACCTTCTTATCGGGGCTAATGAGGTTCTTGATGAGGACAAGGCTTTGGCTGTTGAGGAAGCCGGTATCGAAAAGATTAAGATACGGAGCGTGCTTACATGTGAGTCTGCTCAGGGTATTTGTGCTAAATGTTACGGATGGGATTTGTCGTCGAGAAATCTTGTGAATATAGGAGAGGCGGTGGGTATTATCGCTGCGGAATCTATCGGGCAACCCGGAACCCAGCTTACTATGAGAACTTTCCATATCGGCGGGACTGCCGCAACACAGCTTGAGGAAAATGAACTGAAATTGAATTATTTCGCATATATAGATGCTTTGCCTGAAAATATCGTTAATAAAGAGGTTGACGGTGTTGCTCAAAAAATCGTAACGCGAAAGTCTTATGTTTCCGTAAGGAAGGTTATTACGACCTTTAATGCGGATGAGCTGCAGGATTTTGAGTTTGTTAAGTCTCTTGAAGGCAAAGAGTTTAATAGCGAGATTCCTATATTTAAGCTTAAAAGCGGCGAGGATGTTAAATTCGGCAAGAAGGTTATTATTATCGTTCGCGATAATACCGTCTATTCTCTTGAGGCTTTGCAGTATGAGTATTCTATCCGAATAGGCGCAAATATTCTTGTTGAACAAGGGCAACTTGTTGAAAAGGGGCAGTCTATTGCAGAGTTTGACCCGTATAACGAGTTGTTTATATGTGAGCATTCCGGTAGAATGGGTTATGCGATTGAGATTGGAGCAGATGGCAACGAAGAAAAGAATAAAAATATTGTGGTTATCTATAACGATAAAGATGAAGAACTTGAACGTTTTGTTCTGATACAGGATACTATGCTTGCCGTTGAAGAGGGCGCTCAGGTTAAGTCGGGTGATATTATTGCGAGAAGACCTGTGGCAAAACGAAGAACCAAAGATATTATCGGCGGTCTTCCTCGCGTTACCGAATTATTTGAATCCCGCAAGCCTAAGAATACGGCAGTGATTTCCAAGGTCAACGGTATTGTTACCGATATAGAACAGAAAAAGGGAAAGTTTGTCGTTGTTGTTGAGGCTAAAAGCGGGGTTAAATTTTCGCATATTATACCCGCAGGTAAAAATATCTATGTAAGAATTAACGATAAGGTGCAGGCGGGAGAACCGCTTTGCGACGGGGTTGTAAGTTCTCACGATATTCTTAAAGTCCTCGGTTATACCGAAGTTGAACAGTTCCTGCTTAACGAGATTCAAGCCGTTTACCGCTTGCAGGGTGTGGATATTAACGAAAAGCATATTAGTATTATTGTCCGCCAGATGTTGAGAAAAATCGAAATAGAAGACCCCGGTGATACGGAATTTATAACGGGACAGAATGTCGATAAAAACAGATTTTATAAAGAAAACGAAAGCGTTGTTGAGCAGGGAGGTCAGCCTGCTAAAGGAAGACCTGTATTGATGGGACTCACTAAGGCTTCGCTGTTTACGGAAAGCTTTTTCTCCGCAGCCTCTTTCCAGGAAACTCCGCGCGTTCTTTCTACCGCCGCTTTACGGGGCGCCGTGGATAAGTTGCAGGGTTTGAAAGAGAATCTTATTATCGGACAACTCATTCCGGCTGGTACAGGTATTAAAAATTACCAGTATATTAAGTTGAGAATGAGTGAGGAATAGTTTTCGGCAGGATTTTTCTAAAAAATTAATTTTTTGCTGTTTTATGTGCATGATAACTGTTAAAAAAATTGACAGACAGGCATTTTTTCGTTATACTAAATGCCACGTAATTAACCTTTAAATACTTTAAGAGGTGGAAGCATAAATGCCAACTATTAATCAGTTAGTTCGCAAAGGAAGAGAGAAAGTAACCAAGAAAGGAAAATCACCCGCTTTGCAAAATAATCCGCAAAAAAGAGGGGTTTGTGTAAGGGTAACAACGATGACCCCCAAGAAACCCAACTCTGCTTTGCGTAAAATTGCAAGGGTTAGGTTAGTAAACGGTATCGAAGCTACCGCGTATATTCCGGGTATCGGGCATACATTGCAGGAACACTCGGTTGTGCTAATCCGAGGCGGGAGAGTTAGAGACCTTCCCGGTGTAAGATACCATATTATCCGCGGGACTCTTGATGTTATGGGTGTTGAAAATAGAAAATCGTCACGCTCGAAATACGGCTCGAAGCGTCCGAAGTCTTAACCATATTTAGGGGATTATTATGCCAAGAAAAAAGAATAAAGTTAATCGAAAAGAAGTTTTACCTGATTACAAATACGGCAGTTTTATGGTGCAGAAGCTCATTAATCAGGTGATGTGGGACGGTAAGAAGAGTGTTGCTACAAAGGCGGTTTACGGTGCGCTTGATTTTCTTTCTCAGAAAACCGGCGAACCCCCGTTACAGGCTTTTGAGACTGCGATTGTCAATATTAAACCGCCTATTGAAGTGCGTTCTCGAAGGGTCGGTGGCGCTACATACCAGGTGCCCGTAGAGGTTCGTCCCGAACGCCAGAATTCTTTGGCTATCAGGTGGCTTGTGAATATTTCTCGCGCAAGAAAAGACCATTCTATGGCTGAAAAAATCGGAAAAGAACTTCTTGATGCTTATAACAGCACGGGAACTACCTATAAAAAGAAGGTTGATACCGTTAAAATGGCTGAAGCGAACAAAGCATTCGCTCACTTTCGTTGGTAAGGGGATTTTAGAATGGCTGCTGAAAGAAAATTTGCTATTGATAAAGTTCGAAACATTGGTATTGCCGCGCATATAGATGCGGGAAAGACCACCGTTTCGGAAAGAATACTTTTTTATACGGGGAAGACCCATAAAATCGGGGAAACCCACGACGGCTCCAGTGAAATGGACTGGATGGTTCAGGAAAGGGAGCGCGGAATAACTATTACCAGCGCTGCCACCACATGTTTTTGGAAAGATATTAAGGTTAATCTTATAGACACGCCCGGACACGTGGATTTTACCGCAGAGGTTGAGCGTTCGCTTCGTGTGCTTGACGGGGCGGTTGCGGTGTTTGATGCCGCGGCGGGTGTAGAGCCTCAGTCCGAAACCGTATGGCGTCAGGCGGACAAATACAATGTTCCCCGTCTTGCTTTCTTCAACAAGATGGATAAGATGGGTGCGGATTTCTTTATGTCGCTTGAATCTATGGAAAAAAAGCTTGGCGTTAAAGCTGTGCCTATTCAAGTTCCTATCGGCGCTGAGTCGGAGTTCCGCGGTGTGGTGGATTTGATTATGCAAAAGGCGCTTGTTTGGGGCGTTGAGGATAACGAAAAGGGCGCTAAATATGAAGAAGAGGAAATTCCCGAAGATTTAAAGGGGGTTGTTGAGGAATACAGGCTTAAACTTGTTGAGGCTGTTTGCGAAGGCAACGATGACCTTCTTGAAAAATATCTTGAAGGTGAAGATCTTACGATAGATGAAATTAAGCGCGGTATTAGGAAAATGACTGTAAACTGCGAAATGTTTCCTGTTTTGGCAGGTACCGCTCTTAAAAACAAAGGTATTCAGATTCTTTTGGATGCGGTGGTGGATTATCTTCCTGCGCCTATTGATATACCGGCGATTAAGGGTATAAATCCCGTTTCCGAAAAGGAAGAAGCCAGAAAGGCTGATGATAAAGCGCCTTTTTCCTCGCTTGCTTTTAAGGTTATGGTTGACCCGTATGTTGGAAAACTTGTTTTTACACGAATTTATTCGGGAAAATTGGAAAAAGGTAGTTATGTTTATAATGTAAATAAGCAGAATAAGGAACGTGTTGCGCGTATCCTTCGAATGCATGCCAATAAAAGGGAAGAAGTCGATACGGTTTTTGCAGGTGATATTGTGGCTTTAGTCGGGCTTAAAGATACCACTACCGGTGATAGTATCACTGTTGAGGATAGTCCGATTTTGCTTGAGGCTATTGATTTTCCCGAACCTGTTATTTCGGTTGCTATTGAACCCAAGACCAAAGAGGATATTGACAAGATGTCCGAGGTTTTGCGCAAGTTGCAGGAGGAAGACCCTACTTTCCGCGTAAGAACAAACGAGGAAACCGGGCAAACTATTATCCAGGGTATGGGAGAGCTTCACCTTGATATTCTTGTGGACAGGATGATACGCGAATTTAAGGTGCAGGCTAATGTAGGAAAGCCTCAGGTTGCTTATCGCGAAACAATCAGGAATTCGGCTAAATCCGAAGGTAAATATATTCGTCAGTCGGGTGGTCGCGGACAATACGGACATGTGATGATAGAGATTAAACCGATGGGCGAGGGTGGCGGTTATGTGTTTGAGGATAAAATTGTCGGGGGTAGAGTTCCTAAGGAATATATCCCTGCTATTAATAAAGGTATTCAGGAGGCAATGGAGAGCGGGGTTATCGGCGGATTTCCCGTTGTTGATGTGGGAGTTACGCTTTACGACGGTTCGTATCACGAGGTTGACTCATCGGAATTAGCGTTTAAGATTGCTGCATCCAAGGGTTTTCGTGATGCAATGTCTGCGGCTGACCCTGTCGTTCTTGAGCCTATGATGAAGGTGGACGTTGTTGTGCCTGAGGATTATCTCGGCGATGTTATCGGTGATTTGAGTTCAAGGCGCGGTAAAATTGAAGGGATGGAAGCCCGCGGTAATGCGCGTATAATTGCGGCGCATGTTCCGCTCGGTGAAATGTTCGGTTACGCCACTACGCTTCGCTCAGCCACTCAGGGGCGCGGCACGTATGTTATGTCGTTTTCTCACTATTCGGAGCTTCCGAAAAATATGTGGGATACCGTGTTGAAATCGGAATAAATTTGATTATGTAAACTTAGGAGGCAATAAATGGCTGAAGGAAAGTTTGAGAGGAATAAACCTCACTTAAATGTAGGGACTGTTGGTCACGTTGACCATGGTAAAACCACTTTGACCGCGGCAATTACCCAGTTTTTGTCATTCACGGGAAAAGCAAAGGTTAAAAAATATGATGAAATTGATGCGGCGCCTGAAGAGAAGGCAAGAGGTATTACTATTAATACTGCACATGTGGAATACGAGTCTGATAAAAGGCACTATGCCCACATTGACTGTCCGGGACACGCCGACTATATCAAGAATATGATTACCGGTGCTGCACAGATGGACGGCGCAGTTTTGGTTGTTGCTGCAACCGACGGCGTTATGCCTCAGACCCGCGAGCACGTTCTTTTGGCTCGTCAGGTAAACGTGCCTTCCATTATCGTTTTCTTAAACAAAGTTGACCAGATTTCAAAAGATGATGAAGAACTTATCGACCTTGTTGAGATGGACGTTAGAGAGCTTCTTAGCCAGTATGAATTCCCCGGCGATGATGTTCCTATTATCAGGGGTTCGGCTTTGAAGGCTTTGGAATCCGGCACTAATGCAGATGATCCTAGCTACAACTGCATTAAAGAGCTTGTTGATGCTATGGACAGCTACTTCCCGGATCCCGAACGTGATCTTGACAAGCCGTTCCTTATGCCTATTGAAGATATTTTCTCTATCACCGGGCGTGGAACGGTTGCTACCGGTAGAGTTGAGAGAGGTATTGTCAAGGTTAGCGAGCCTGTTGAAATTATCGGTTATAAAGAAACCCAGAAGTCGGTTTGTACCGGTGTTGAGATGTTCAGAAAGCTTCTTGACCAGGGTCAGGCTGGTGATAACGTGGGTATTCTCCTTCGCGGTATTGATAAGGAAAAAATCCGACGCGGTATGGTTATAGCAAAGCCCGGTTCAATTACTCCTCATATCAAGTTCAAGGCTGAGGTTTACGTGTTGAAGCCGGAGGAAGGCGGAAGAAAGACTCCTTTCCATATCGGTTACCGTCCCCAGTTCTATATCAGAACTGCTGATGTTACCGGAAATATTGCGCAGATTGAAGGCGCTGAAATGGTTATGCCCGGCGATAATATCAATATGACTATTGAACTTATCGTGCCTGTTGCTCTCGAAAAGAGTATGAGGTTTGCTATCCGTGAAGGCGGTAGAACGGTAGGCGCCGGTGTTGTTACCGACATTATTGAGTAAAGAGGTTTATCGTGAGCAGAATAAGAGTAAGACTTAAGGCTTATGATGCAAGCCTTATTGATAAATCGGCTAAAGAGATAGTTGAATCCGTAAAGAGCAAAGGGGGTAGGGTCGCAGGCCCTATCCCTCTGCCTACACGGATTAAAAAATACACGGTTTTGCGCTCCGTGCATGTTAATAAGAACGCGCGGGAGCAGTTTGAGATGAGAACTCATAAGCGTCTCATCGACATCTATGAACCCACTGCGGAACTTGTTAACGCGCTTATGGAGCTTCAGCTTCCCGCCGGTGTGGAAGTGGAGATTAAACAATAGTTTTTTAAATTTGCGAGAAGGATTTTGTGATGAAGGCTAAAAAAATTGGAATTATCGGTAAAAAACTCGGTATGACCCAGTTATATCATAACGAGGCTTTAATCGGGGTTACGGTTGTCGATTTCTCCGATATGAAAGTTATCGGGCATAGAACACCTGAAAAAGACGGGTATTCGGCGGTTATATTGGGTTATGATTTTAAAACCGTTAGACGCGTTAAGATAAAAGACGGAAAAGAAACCGTAAAAGAATTTGAAAAGCCCAAAATTATTCGCGAGATTCGGACTGATGATGTCTCATCTTACGAGAATGATGAGAAGCTCGGTGAGGCTTTGAATTCGATTGTTAAGGTGGACGTTTCCGGGATAATGAAAGGACGCGGTTTTGCCGGTGTTATGAAGAGATGGGGTTTTAGCGGCGGTCCTGCCACTCACGGCTCTAAGACTCATAGACGCCCCGGTTCTCTCGGACAATGCACGTCCCCCGCTAAGGTTTTTAAAGGCAAAAAAATGCCCGGACATTATGGAAACACTAAAGTTACAACCCTTAGCCAAAAACTTGTTCGTGTTGATATGGACAGACGAGTCTTGTTTGTTAAAGGGGCTATTCCCGGTTCCAAAAACGGGATTGTTATGGTTAGAGATGCCGTGAAGGCTTAAATTATCGACGAGGTATATTTACTATGAAATTTGAAATTTATGACGGAAACACAAAACTTAGAGATTTAAAGCTGTCGAAAGTTTGGGAAAATACAAGCGAAAAGGTTTTACATCAGGTTGTTGTGTCGAGGCTTGCTAATGAGCGTCAGGGAACCGCGCATACCAAAACCCGAACTGAGGTTAGAGGCGGTGGCGCTAAACCATGGAAGCAAAAGGGACTCGGCAGGGCGCGTGCAGGTAGTAACCGTTCTCCTTTATGGAAAGGCGGCGGTGTAACTTTCGGACCTAAACCTCGCGATTTCTCTATGAAAATTAACAAAAAACAAAAGTCAAAGGCTTATATTTATGTCTTATCCAAGATGAATGAGCTTGGAAAGGTCAAGGTTGTTGATAATTTCAAAATTGACGCTATGAAGACCAAAGAGTTCTTGAAAACCTTGTCTAAATTTACAGATAATCCCAGCGAGAGGGTCGCTGTAGTTATTAAGGATTATAACAAAGAAATGTATATAGCATCCCGCAATCTTCCCAATGTTTGGCTTATGTTTGTTGACGCGATTGATATACTTCCTCTTGTTTATGCCAAAAAGATTATTATTACGGAAGATGCGTTAAAAGAACTTGATGCGCGTTTTGTGCGGATTTTGAGTAATGGAGAGAAGAAATGATTGATGTTGCTAATGTATTAATAAGACCCGTTATTACGGAAAAAGCTGGTTCTATGAAAGAGGTTAAAAAATATGCTTTTGAAATTGCGCCTAATGCCAATAAAATTCAGGTTAAAAAGGCTATTGAAACCCTTTATAAGGTTACTGTCGATAAGGTCAATATAGTAAACGTTAAGCCTAAACCTAAAAGGTTAAGAATGAATTTTGGCTATACCAAGAAATGGAAAAAAGCAATTATTACCCTCTCAAAGGGTGAGATTGATGTCTATAAATAAATGAGAGAGGTTCGTAATGGGATTAAAGAGATATAAACCGATAACCCCAAATCTTCGCCATAGAGTAAGCCCGGATTTTTCGGAAATAACTAAAACCGAACCTGAAAAGACTCTTATCGGCGGAACAAAAAGAGGAAAGGGAAGCGGACGTAACAGTCAGGGAAGGATTACGGTTCGTCATCGCGGCGGAGGCACTAAGAGGCTTTACCGCGAGATTGATTTTAAACGCCAAAAGCATGATGTTGAAGCAAAGGTTGTAGCGATAGAATATGACCCCAATAGGAGTGCGCGTATTGCATTACTTCATTACGTTGACGGGGTTAAAGCGTATATACTTGCGCCTAACGGACTTAAAGTCGGTGACCGCGTTATGGCAGGCGAAAATGCCGAGTATAAAGTAGGTAACGCTCTTCCTATAAAATCAATACCTGTGGGAACTATTATCCACAATGTTGAATTGAAACCGGGAAAGGGCGGTCAGCTTGCGCGTTCCGCCGGAACTTTTGCCAAGCTCGACGGTAAGGAAGGGAAATACGCCGTTTTGCGTCTCCCCTCCGGTGAAATTCGTCTTGTTTTGCAGAGATGTTTTGCAACGATTGGGGAAGTCGGCAATGCCGACCATTCCAACCTTGTTTACGGCGGTGCGGGTAAAAAACGTAATTGCGGTATGCGTCCTAAGGTCAGAGGTGTTGCTATGAACGTCCATGACCATCCCCACGGCGGCGGTAGGGGTAAGCAGAAGGGTTATAAAACTCCCGTTAGCCCGTCGGGTGTTCCGGCTAAAGGTTACAAAACGCGAAAGAAAGATAAATCTTCAAGCCAGTATATTTTGGCTAAAAGAAAGAAATAATAACGGAGTGTATATATGTCAAGGTCTGTTAAAAAAGGTCCGTTTGTTGACTCTAAACTTTATAAGAAAATTGTTGATATTCAGGAATCCGGGGTAACCGAGGGCAAGGTCATAAAGACCTGGTCGCGTCGGTCAACAATAATTCCTGAGATGATTGGCTTGACAATTCAGGTATATAATGGTAAAATATTCATCCCCGTTTATGTTAATGAGAATATGGTTGGTCATAAGCTCGGTGAGTTTGCTCCAACCCGTATTTTCAGGAGCCACGCCGGTTCCAAGAAAGCGGGTAAAAAATAATATCGTTGAGGTTTTGCTATGGAAGCGAGAGCAATAGGAAGATATTTGAGAATTTCTCACCTTAAATTGAGAAAGGTGATTAAGGCTATAAAAGGTATGAAGGTGGATGATGCGCTTGCGGTTTTGGATATTATCCCGAATAAGGGCGCAAAGATGACGTATAAGGTTTTGTTTTCCGCAAAATCCAATTTTAAGTTTTTGCACCCGGAAGAAAACGCGGACGGTTTGGTTATTAAGACGATATATGTTGACCAAGCGCCTGTTTTTAAGCGTCTTTTGCCCCGTGCAAGAGGAAGAGCGGATATACTTCGCAAACAATCATCGCACCTTACAGTGATTATCGGCGCTCCGGAATTGGAGAGCGCTTTGTCCGACGGCAAAGAGTAAAATTTCATAGAGAGGATTTGAATGGGTCAAAAAGTTAATCCGTTAGGTTTCCGTATTGGAGTTATTAAGGGATGGTCTTCAAATTGGTTCAGCGAAAAGGATTATGTTCGCTACCTTAAAGAAGACTTTGATATTAGAAAATTCATAAACAAGAATTATTCCCGTGCATTTATATCGAAAATTGAAATTGCCAGATTTCCCCAGCTTATTAACATAACCGTAAGCTGTGCGAAACCGGGTATTATTATCGGGAGAAAGGGCGCTGAGATAGAAAATATCACCAAGAAGTTGGACAAGATGCTTAAAGGGAAAGGCGACCGTGATATTAGGGTTTCGGTTTCCGTTAAGGAGATTAAGAACGCCGAACTTGATGCAAGCGTTGTTGGGCAGGATATAGCCCGCCAGATTGAGAGGCGTATATCCTACAAACGCGCCATCAAGCAGGCTATTCGTAATGCTATGAAAGCCGGCGCTAAGGGTATTAAAGTTCGTATTTCCGGCAGGCTTAACGGTAATGAAATTGCCCGAAGCGAGGAGTTTAAAGAAGGCAGAATCCCTCTAAGCACTCTTGTTGCGGATATAGATTACTGCGTTTCGGAAAGTTATACCGAAATGGGTGTTATCGGCGTAAAGGTTTGGATTTTTAAATAGATAAATTTATCGGAGGATACCCGCAATGTTAATGCCTAAGAAGACAAAATACAGAAGACATCAACGTCGAAGTAATAAAAAGATTACTCATAAAGCGGAAAAAGTAAGTTTCGGCGAGTTCGGGATGATTGCGCTTGAAGCTAAATGGATAACCGACCGTCAGATTGAAGCGGCTCGTGTTGCTATTAACCGTTATCTTAAAAGAGGGGCAAAGGTTTGGATACGAATTTTCCCCGATAAAGTATATACCCGAAAGGGCGAAGGTGTGAGAATGGGTAAGGGTAAAGGTGCGCCTGAGGGATGGGTTGCTCCCGTCAGACCCGGTCGCGTTCTTTTTGAGGTTGCGGGAACAACCGAGGAGAAGGCTCGCGAGGCTTTCCGTCGCGCTTCCCACAAACTTCCTATTAAAGTGAAGTTTGTTAAGCCTATTAACGTTTAGAATGGATGCGAGGAGATTATTATGGCAGTAAAGAAAACCAAAGAGTTGCGGGAGATGTCGGATGCGGAGTTGGCTAAGCTTAAAGCCGACCTTAGCAAAAGACAGATGGAAATTCGCTTTAAAGCTAAAATCGAAGCTCCTGAAAATGTTATGGAAAGACGCGAGGTCAGGAAAGCTATCGCTAAAATAAATACTATCCTTCGCGAAAGAGAATTGGGAATAAGTCAGGTGAGGAAATAATATGGAAAAGACGCGTAAAAAATTTACGGGAACTGTGGTTAGCGATAAAATGGATAAAACCATAGTTGTTGGTGTGGAAAATCTTAAAAAGCACCCGATGTATGGTAAATTTGTGAGGGTTCGTAAAAAATATATGGCTCACGATGAAAACAATGAGTGCAAAGTCGGCGACAAGGTTATGATTGAAGAATCCAAGCCGATTAGCAAGAACAAAACTTGGAAACTTGTTAAAGTTGTCCAAGAGACGGAAGACTAAGGAGGACTGCTATGATAATGCTTGGAACCCGTGTTGATGTTGCCGACAATAGCGGCGCTAAAATTATTGAGTGTATCCACGTTGTGGGAAGTTCCAAACGCAGATATGCCCGTATCGGCGATATTATTGTCGCCTCGGTTAAGAGCGCTATACCCAATTCTCCCATAAAAAAAGGTGAGGTGGTTAAGGCGGTTATTGTTAGAACCAGAAAAGGTATGAGAAGAAAAGACGGGTCGGTTATCCGTTTTGATAGAAATTCCGCAGTCCTCGTTGATAAAAACAATGAGCCTCGCGGAACCAGAATTTTCGGGCCTGTCGGAAGAGAGCTTCGCGAAAAAAACTTTATGAAAATAGTTTCTCTCGCTCCCGAAGTGTTTTAGATTAATGGGATTATACAGGAGTTTGCTATGCAAAGAAAAATAAGAAAAGGCGATACCGTTGTTGTTATCACCGGCAGGGATAAAGGCAAAAAAGGGGAAGTTCTTTCGGTTTCTCCCAAGAAAAACGTTGTCCATGTTAAAGGTGTGAATATGATAAAGAAATCAATGAAAAAATCCAAAGAATACCCTCAGGGTGGATTTATAGAGATAGAATCGCCTATTCATATATCCAATGTTATGATGTTTTGCCCTAAAAGCGGGAAGGGTGTAAGGGTAGGTGTTACTGTCGATAAAGACGGCGCTAAAAAACGTGTCGCCAAGGGTGTCGATTATATTTTTGACTAAGTTCGGAGAGGTTGATAATGGCAAAGACTGCGACAAAATCCAAAACATCAGGCTATATGCCCAGATTGAAGGAACTTTACGTTAAGGAAATCCGTAAAGAGCTTAATGATGAGTATAAATACAAATCCTCTATGGCTATACCCCGTCTTGAGAAAATTGTTCTCAATATGGGTGTGGGCGAGGCTACTATGGATAAGGGTGTTCTTGACTCCGCGCTTGAAGAGATGACTATTATTTCCGCTCAGAAGCCCGTGCTTACTTATGCTAAAAAGTCCGTATCTAACTTCAAGTTGCGTGAGGGTATGCCTATCGGGGTAAAGGTTACTCTGAGAGGTTCTCAGATGTATGATTTTCTCGATAAGCTGATTTCAATAGCCTTGCCCCGTGTAAGGGACTTTCGAGGAATAAACCGTGCAAGTTTTGACGGCAGGGGTAATTTTAGTTTTGGTATCCGCGAACAGATTATTTTCCCCGAAATTAATTATGATAAAATCAAGAAGGTTCGCGGGATGGATATTACTATTGTTACTACGGCGAAAAGCGATGATGAGGCTTTTGCCTTGTTACGTGCATTCGGAATGCCTTTTAGAGATAAGTAGGAGGATTAGATGGCTAAAAAATCTATAATAGCCCGATGGCAGAAAGATAAAAAATTTAAGGTTCGCGAATACAATAGATGCAATATATGCGGAAGACCCCGCGGTTATATGCGGGATTTCGGTATTTGCAGGATTTGTTTTAGAAAATACGCCTCGGAGGGTCATATTCCGGGTGTTACCAAGTCCAGTTGGTAATTTTAAAGAAGAGGTAAGGAAATGGATATTATTGGAAATGCTTTGACTAAAATCAGGAATGCTCTTATGCGCGGGCATCCGTTTGTTGACGTTCAAAAGACTAATCTCGTGGAGGATATCCTTGAGATTATGAAGCGCGAGGGCTATATAGAGGACTTTAAGTCAAGCGATAAGAGCAAATACGGTTACACCGTGGCTTTAAAATATCATAACGGTAAGCCTGCTGTTGACGGACTTAAAAGAGTAAGTAAACTCAGCAGAAGGCTTTATGTAGGCAAGGATAAAATCCCCAGTGTTTATAATAACTACGGGATTGCAATAATATCCACTTCAAAAGGTGTTCTCACCGATAAAGAGGCGAGAAGTCTCGGTGTCGGCGGGGAAGTTTTGTGTTATATTTGGTAGGAGTGTCGCTATGTCAAGATTAGCTAAAAAATTTATTGCTATACCTCAGGGCGTTAATGTAGAGGTCGGTAAAACCTCGTTTACCGTAGAGGGACCCAAAGGAAAAGTCGAAGAGAACTATATCCCTACTTATGTTGAAATCAAAGTCGAGGACGGCAAGGTTTTTGTTAATCGCAAAGCCGATGGGAATAAGTTTCGCGCATTTCAGGGGCTTTACTGGAGTCTTATGAAAAACTGTATTTTCGGTGTTTCCGAAGGCTTTAAGAAAACCCTGCAGATTCAGGGTATCGGTTATAAATGCGAATTAAAGGGAAATATCCTTGTTTGTAACGTAGGGTATTCTCATCCCGTTGAGTTTCCCGTGCCTGACGGCGTTACTATTACGTTGGAAAGTCCGGTTTTGTTGACGGTCAGCGGATATAATAAGCAGTTGGTCGGGCAGGTTGCCGCGAATATCAGGTTTATTAAACCTCCGGAGCCTTATAAAGGCAAGGGCATTCGCTATTCTAATGAAGTCGTTAAACTTAAAGCGGGTAAATCCAGCGCTTAATCTTTGATGGGAGTTATATTATGATAGATGTTATGAAAGTTAAGAGAAAAAGATTTTCTAAAAAACGCTTAAGAAGCAAAAAAAATATTCAAACATCGGCAACAAGACCGAGAATGGTTGTTTTTAAATCGAACAAATATCTTTATGTTCAGGTTGTTGATGACACTGTTGGGAAAGTTATAGCTACTTCATCATCGGTAAGCAAAGACCTGAAGGATAAAGGTCTTTCAAATAACATAGAGGCAGCAAAGGTTATCGGGAAAGATATAGCCAAAAAGCTGAAAGCAAAGAAAATCGACGGCATTGTTTTCGATAGAAACGGATATTTGTATCATGGTAAGATTAAGGCATTAGCCGACGCCTGCCGCGAAGCAGGATTGAAATTTTAATATCGGAGTTTGAAATGGCAAGAGGAGAAAGATTTCAGGATAAAGAAAAAGAACAAAATAGCGAATGGCAGGAACGTGTAGTAAGTTTGCGCAGGGTAGCCAAGGTTACACGCGGAGGTAAACGTTTCAGGTTTACCGCGCTTGTCGTTGTCGGTAATGAGAAAGGTAAAGTCGGTATGGGGCTTGGAAAGGCTAATGAACTTGTTGATGCTATCCGCAAAGCCAAAGATAAAGCTATCAGGAGCGCGCGCTCTATCCATCTTAAAGGCACGACTATACCGCATAACGTTCTCGGTAAATATAAGGGATGTGAGATTATCATAAAACCTGCATCAAAAGGAACGGGTGTTATAGCGGGCGGCGGTGTCCGTCCCGTTCTTGAACTTGTGGGTATTCATGATGTTCTTACCAAGTCGATACGTTCTTCTAACCCGATTAATCTTGTAAGGGCTACGATGAACGGGCTTGAAAGCCTTATGGATGTTAAACATATCGCTGAAAAACGCGGAAAAAGTATAGCCGAAGTTTTCGGCACTTTGAATAAGTAAACTTCACGGGAGGAAAGATGAGTAACATAGAGATTAAACCGGTCGCCAACTCCACGAAGTCAAGACGAAGAGTAGGAAGGGGAACGGGTAGCGGAAAAGGTAAAACCTGCGGAAGAGGTAATAAGGGTCAGAAATCCCGAAGCGGAGGAACTCTGATGCCTTGGTTTGAAGGCGGGCAGATGCCTCTTTACAGACGAATTCCCAAAAAGGGCTTCAAGAATATTAATAAAGTCTTTTTTAATATCATAAATATCGCCAATCTCAATATCTTTAAAGAGGGCGATACCGTGGATATTAAATCGTTAAAAGATAAAGGGCTTATAAAGAAAGATAGCGCTCCGGTTAAGTTGTTGGCTAACGGGGACTTGTCCGTTACAGGGTTGAAAATTGAAGTGAATAAATGTTCCGATGCCGCAAAACAAAAGGTTGAAAGCGCCGGCGGTAGCGTTAAATTAGCATAAATCAATAGGGGTTCTTATGTTTAAGACAGTCGCCAATATTTTTAAAATACCCGATATAAGAAAAAAGGCACTTTTCACTATAGGTATGCTTCTTTTGTGCCGTATAGGTGTTCAGATTCCCGTGCCGGGTGTGAATTTGGTTAATCTTCCCGGATTCCAGGGGCTTCCCGAGGGGGCAACAAGTTTCTGGCAGATTTTAGGCTCTCTTTTCAGGACTACGGGAACTCCCGGAACAGGAAGCGACTTGATGGATTTTATTAACCTGTTTACGGGCGGCGGACTTGAGAGGGTTTCTATTTTTTCTCTCGGTGTGATGCCTTATATTACCGCTATGATTATTATGCAACTGCTTACGGCGGTTGTTCCCGCTATTGATAAGATGCTTAAAGAAGGACCTGAGGGAAGAAAAAAATTCCAGCAATACGGGCGTCTCGGCACTGTCCTTGTTACGCTTGTTCAGGGTTTTATTTTCGGGCAGAATTTGGTGGTTTCCAATCGCGCGGCGGCAACTAAGTTTTTAACTGTCCCCGATTGGACTTTCCTTATTATTTTTGTTGTTTCGGTAACCGCCGGAACATTGATAATGATGTGGATAGGCGAGCAGATTACCGAACGCGGGGTTGGAAACGGTATTTCGCTTTTAATTATGATTGGTATTGTTGCACAGATGCCTATGGCTATTGTGCAGATGTTTAGAATAGACCTTGACCCGATGAGTTTGTTTTTAGTGCTTGCTCTTTTTATCGGCGTTATAGGACTTGTTACGTTTGAGGAGCAGGGGTTACGGAAAATACCCGTTCAATACGCCAAGCGGTTTGTTGCTGGCGGCAATTACGGAGCGCAGGTTTCGTTTTTGCCGTTTAAAGTCAACCCCACAGGCGTTATCCCGATTATTTTTGCATCGGCTATTTTGATTTTCCCCGCGCAGTTGGCGCAGTGGTTCCCGGATGCGGATTGGTTACGATGGGTATCCGACAGGATGCGTCCCGGTATGGCTCTTTATTCGGTAGTGTATTTCTTAATGATTTTGTTTTTTGCTTATTTTTATATGGAGATTGAGCTTAATCCCCATGATATTGCGGAAAATCTCCGTAAGCAGGGCGGGTTTATTCCCGGTATTCGACCGGGTTCAAAGACGGAGGAATACATATCATTTGTGCTTCATCGCATAACTTTGCCCGGCGCTATGTTTTTGGGGACGATTGCGCTTTTACCGTATTTTGTGATAAGCGCTCTGGGTATCCCTCAATCGCTGGGGTATCTGATGGGCGGAACATCGCTGCTTATTATGGTCGGTGTTGCGCTTGATACATTACGGCAATTAGACTCGCATCTTGTGATGCACCATGTTGACGGCTTCTTCACTAAGAAGAAAAGCGTTAAACTTTAACGAGGGGTTTTTTGTATGAAGAATATAGTTTTTTTAGGACCTCCCGGAAGCGGGAAGGGAACTCAGGCTGAAAAGCTCTGTGAGTTTTTAAATATTCCGCATATTTCAACGGGGGAAATTTTGCGCGCTACTATTAACGAAGGGACGGGCGCGCTTGCTGACGAGGTTAAAAGCTATGTCCATTCGGGAAAGCTTGTTCCCGATGATATTGTTATAAAACTTGTGCTTGAGCGTATTAAAGAATCCGATTGCAAAGAAGGGTATCTGCTTGACGGGTTTCCCAGAAGCCTTAATCAGGCGGAAGCGCTTGATGAAAGCATCAAGAACTACCCTCTTACCCACGTTATCCTGATTGACGTGGATGAGGATTATCTTTTTAAAAGATTAACAGGCAGAAGAATGGCGAAAAACAGCGGAAAGATTTATAATATATACTTCAATCCTCCGAAAGTAGAGGGCAAGTGTGATGAGACGGGCGAGGACTTATATACTCGTGATGATGATAAACCCGAAACCGTTAAAAAGCGTCTGGATGTTTATAAAGAACAGACACTCGATGCAATAAAATATTATGAAGATAAAGGCGTTTTGATTCGCATTGATGGAAGCAAAGCTATCGACGAGGTCTTCGCGAAAATTAAGGAGGTTGTTGTCTCTTGATGGACAAAGAAGATGTAATCAGGGTTGACGGGGTTGTTGTTGAGCAATTGCCTAATGCTATGTTCAAAGTGAAACTTGAAGGAGAGAGGCAGATTTTGGCTCATATTTCAGGCAAGATGAGGATGCATTATATTAAAATCCTTCCCGGCGATAAGGTGAGTATTGAGATTTCACCTTATGATTTAACTAAAGGAAGGATTGTTTACAGATACAAATAACAGGAGTTTATCAATGAAAGTTAAAGCATCAGTAAAACCGATGTGCGAAAAATGCCGTGTGATTAAACGCCACGGTATTGTGCGCGTGATTTGTGAAAACCCTAAGCACAAACAAAGGCAAAAGGGTAATAAAAGGTCGTAAACACAGGAGGATTAATATATGGCAAGAATTGCAGGGAGAGAAGTTCCCAACAATAAAGCGGTTTGGATAGGTCTTACTTATATCTATGGTATCGGCCGTCATTCCTCTATGAAAATCGTTGAGGAATCCGGTATTGATAAAAACAAGAAGATTAAAGACCTTAGCGAGGATGAACTCGCCAAACTTCGCGAAATTATCGAGAAAAAATTTAAGGTCGAGGGTGAACTTCGCACCGAAATTGCTATGAATATAAAACGTCTTATTGATGTCGGATGTTATCGCGGGCTTCGCCATAAACGCAAACTTCCTGTGAGAGGGCAGAGAACCAAAACCAATGCAAGAAGCTGGAAAGGTCCTCGTGATAACACTATCAAGAAGAAATAACAGGAGATGATTGATGGCTCGTAAAAAGACAACTACAAGAAGAAAAAAAGAAAAGAAAAATATTTTAGAGGGTATAGTTAACATCCGTGCGACTTTCAACAACACGCTCATAAATATTACCGACTTAAACGGCAATTCCATATCTTGGGCAACTGCGGGTGTTGCGGGGTTTAAGGGAACTAAAAAAGGAACCCCTTATGCCGCGCAGCTTGCTTGCGAGAAGGCGTTGGAAGATGCTAAATTTCATGGGCTTGAAAGCGTCCACGTTAGAGTTAAGGGTCCGGGACCCGGCAGAGAATCCGCTATTCGCGCTATTGATGCCGCAGGTCTTCGTGTGAAAAGTATTCGCGATATTACGCCTATTCCTCATAACGGCTGTCGTCCGCGAAAAAAGAGAAGAGTTTAATTAAGAGAGGTTAGTATGGGAAGATATACAGGTCCGTCTTGCAGATATTGCAGAAGAGAGGGAGTTCGCTTGTTCCTCAAGGGAGACAGATGTTATAATAAGTCTTGCGCTATGGCAAAGCGTCCTACGCCTCCCGGCAAGGTCTCCAAATTTAGAAAAAAACCGACTGAATACGCTATTCAGCTTCGTGAAAAACAAAAAGTAAAACGTTATTATGGTATCCTTGAAAAGCAGTTTAAAAACACTTTTGAAATTGCAAACAGGAGAAAGGGTGTTACCGGTGTTATTTTGCTCCAGATTCTTGAAACCCGTCTCGATAACCTGCTTTACAGGTCGGCGTTTGCTCCTTCACGTAAGGCAGCACGCCAGATTATTTCGCACGGGCATGTTTCCGTAAACGGAAAGCGGGTTGATATCCCTTCTTATATCGTTAGCGTGGGCGAGGTTATTGAGATTGCCGGTAATGCTAAAAATATGGATTTGGTAGTCCGAAGCGTGGAAAACGCCGAAAATCGAACTATGCCTGTTTGGCTTGATGTTGACCTGAAGAACCTTAAGGCTACCGTTAAATCTCTACCGTCTAAAGAAGAAATGAATCTTGAACTTGATGTAAACGAGCAGTTGATTGTAGAGTTGTATTCTAAGTAGTGTTGTTGTTTTAAAAATTTTTGGAGGTTTAGATGGCTCATAAGGGTTTATTGAAAGACGTTCTATTACCCCATGAGATAAAATACGAAAAAAGCTCATATTCAAACTCTTACGGTAAATTCAGTATTTATCCTTTTGACAACGGAGTCGGAGTTACTATCGCAAATTCTTTAAGAAGGGTGCTTCTTGGTGCTATTCCGGGTTACGCGATTACCTCCGTTAAAATCGACGGTATAAACCATGAGTTTGAGCCGGTACCCGGGGTTAAGGAAGACCTTGTGGATATAATTCTTGCTATGAAAAAAATCCGTCTTGTTCTTACCGACGGTTCGGATAAAAAAATTGTCCGTATCACCAAGAAAGGTAAAGGCGAACTGTTTGCCAATGATTTTGTTGTTGACAATACCATTGAGGTTATAAACGGGGATTTGAAAATTGCTACGCTTAATGACGATGCCAATTTTTCGATGGATGTGCAGATTGAGTTCGGACGAGGCTATCGTTCCGCCGAAGATATTATGGACTCAAACTCGGCTATTTCCGAGATTCCTATTGATGCATTATTTTCCCCGGTTGTTCGGGTGAACTATAATATAGAGGATTATCGTGTCGGAGAGAGAACCGACTGTGAAAAGATTATTCTTGAGGTTTGGACTGACGGAACTATCGACCCTATTGATGCGGTTAGTGATGCTTCGGCTATACTTAAAAAATATTTTTCTCTTTTTGTTGATTTTGAAGAGGAAGAGGAATATATCCCTGAAGCATCCTCTGCCGATGCCGAGATAGACAGCGACCTTCTTTCCAAGCAGATTGAAGAGTTGGATTTATCGGTGCGCTCTTACAACTGTCTTAAAAGCGCGAATATTTACACTATCGGCGATTTGCTTAACTACGATAAAGACGACCTTATGAAGATTAAGAATTTCGGTAAAAAATCTCTCACCGAGATTTCCGAAAAACTTTCTTTGTATGGCTTGAATCTGACTGCCGACGGTAGTGAAACAGATGATGATTATGATGATGAAGATGAATAGAGGAGTTTGTTATGAGACATAATAAAAAAATCCATAAACTTGGAAGGCGCGAGTCTCACAGGAAGGCTCTTATGCGCAATTTGGCGCTTTCCCTTTTTAAATACGAAAGCATAGAGACGACTATTGATAAGGCTAAAGCGCTTCGTTCTTTTGCTGAAAAAATTATTACAAAAGCTAAAAAGAATACCCTGCATTCAAAACGCCTTGTTATCCGTGATATTCCCGAACGCAACATTGTGGTTAAACTTTTCGACGATATTGCTCTCCGTTACCAAAATCGCAACGGGGGCTACACTCGTATTTACCGTCTCGGTTTCAGAACCAATGACGGCGCAGAGATGGCTATTATTGAGCTTGTTCCCGAGATGCTTGCACCCTCTAAAACAGAGGAGTAAGTTTCGATTATGTTATATTTTTTAATAGTTTCCCTGTCGCTTTTTGCGGCGGGGATTTTTTTTATCCCGCTTAATCTTATTATACCTTTGCTCGGGTTATTTCTTGTTTTAAATCTTGTGTTCGGCTTCAGTGAGATTTCCTCATTCCTTAAAAACTTAGCGTTTCTTTTTATACTTACGCTTCCGATTTTCCTGATTAAACTTTTTACTATCCGTGAGGGACGGATTTTTAGTTGGTGGATTTTTGAGATTTATTCCAATGCCTTACTTGACGGTATTACCGCGGTATCGAGGATTTTTCTGCTTTTTCTTGCAAGTTTTTTTCTTTTAAAAATTCTTTTTCCTATTGAGAAAAATCGCGAAAAATATTCCCGTATCCGTTTTTTTTCGGTCGTGTTTGAGGCGATAGAGCTTTTTCCGCTCATACTCGGCGAGTTTGTTTCTCTTGTGAAAAAACGAAAGGAAACAAACGAAAAATTCGGAGAGCGCGTTATTTCGCTTATCGACAACCTGTATATATCTCTTTCCAAAAAATAGACAATTCCAAAAAGTTCTTGCTAATTTTCCCGAATTCGTTATAATTATCACAAACTGGTAAAAGGGGAATATTTTATGGAAAATTTGCAAAAAAAAGACTATCTAAAGGGAAGCGAGCCGATTTCCTATGTTTCCAAGTCCGACATTGGGATTTTGATAAGCCACGGGTTTACCAGCACACCCGATAGCTTCCGCTATATCGCCAACCGTCTCGGCGAGGCGGGATTTAACGTTGAAGTTCCCCGTCTCAGCGGGCATTCATCCCGTTGGCAGGACTTGAATAATACCAAATACGAGGATTGGATTAACGACCTTAAATCCGCGCTTGCGGCTCTTCGTAAACGTGCCGACAAAATTTTTGTAATGGGCTTGTCGATGGGCGGCACTTTGGCGCTTCGGTTGGCGCAACTCAACCCCGACATTATCGGCGTTATTGTTATTAATCACGCGATTTTTCTCGGTAATCCCGCAGTTTTTCTTGTTCCTCTGCTCCGGTTTATTATAAAATCAACGCCTGCAATCGCCGGCGATATCAAAGACCCTTCCGCAAAGGAATTGGCTTACGACAGAAGTCCCACCGAGGGGGTGTATCAAATGACCCGTCTTATCAAAAAGGTGAAAAAAGACTTCGGTTTAATTAAAATGCCTTCGCTTATTTTTAAATCGCGTGATGACCATATCCTTCCCGTTAAAAATGCGACTTATACTTATTCAAAAATTCCATCTAATGATAAGGAACTTATTTGGCTTGATAATTCTTATCACGTTGCCACGATGGATTTCGACAAGGACTTAATTATAGAAAAAACAATCTATTTTATAAACAGACATTCTTGAGGTGGTTATGAAAAAATATATCGGTGCAATAGACCAGGGGACGACAAGCACCCGTTTTATCATATTCGACAGGCATGGGAACGAGGTTGCGGTTGCGCAGGAGGAACACAGACAAATTTTCCCTCGTCCCGGCTGGGTTGAGCATGCCCCGCTTGAAATCTGGGAGAAAACCTGCAAGGTGATAAAAGCTGCTTTAAGGCAGGGCAATATTATGCCCGCTGATATTGCATCAATAGGTATTACCAACCAGCGCGAAACCTCGGTAATATGGAATCCGAAAAACGGGAAACCGTATTGCAACGCGATAGTCTGGCAGGATACCCGCACTTCGGATATTGTCGATGAGTTTACCCGCGACGGCGGTATTGACCGTTTCCGCGATAAAACGGGGCTTCCGCTTGCCACTTATTTTTCGGGTCCCAAGCTGAAATGGGCATTGGATAATATTCCAAGTTTACGCGAACTTGCGTTAAAGGGCGAGGCGATTTTCGGCACTATCGACAGTTGGCTTATCTGGCTTCTTACGGGAGGAACTAACGGAGGCGTGCATATTACAGATGTTACCAACGCAAGCCGCACTATGTTGTTAGACCTTGCTACGCTTAATTGGGATGATGAGATGTTGTCGCATTTTGATATTCCCCGCGCGATGCTTCCCCAGATTAAACCCTCGGTTGAACCGAATTTTTACGGGGTTACATCCGAAGACGGTCCCTTTGGCGAAAAAATCCCCGTTGCGGGAATACTCGGCGACCAGCAGGCGGCGCTTTTCGGGCAGGTTTGCTATGACTGCGGGTCGTCAAAGAACACCTACGGCACGGGATGTTTTATGCTTGTCAATACGGGGAATGATATTATACATTCAAAATACGGGCTGATTACTACTGTGGGATACCAAATCGGCAGTGATAAGGCGGTTTATGCGCTTGAGGGGTCTATTGCCGTAGCGGGCGCGCTTGTCCAGTGGTTTCGCGATAATTGGGGTCTGATTAAAACCTCCGCCGAAATTGAAACCTTGGCGGAATCTGTGGATGATAACGGCGGGGTATATTTTGTGCCGGCATTTTCCGGGCTTTATGCCCCATACTGGAAAAGCAACGCCCGAGGCGTTATCGCTGGGCTTACCGCCTACGTCAACAAGGGGCATATCGCGCGTGCCGTGCTTGAGGCTACCGCTTTTCAAACCCGCGAGATTTTCGAGGCTATGGAGAAAGATACCGGCGTGCCTATCCCCTCTTTGAAAGTTGACGGGGGGATGGTGGTTGATGAGTTGCTTATGCAATTTCAAAGCGACATTCTCAACGTGCCGGTTATCCGTCCTAAAATCACCGAGACTACCGCGCTTGGTGCGGCGTATGCGGCGGGACTTGCCGTGGGATTTTGGGGCAGTCTTGACGAGCTTCGTGAAAACTGGGCTGTCGATAAGGAATGGTATCCCAAGATGGATGATGAAACGCGGTCGCGGGAATTAAAATTCTGGAGAAAAGCCGTTTCCCGCACCTTTGAATGGTTTGAAAAATAGGACTGTTTATGGATAACAATAAGTTTGATATTATAATAATCGGCGCGGGGGTTGTCGGCGCGTTTGTCGCAAGGGAGTTGTCCCGTTATAAACTTGACGTTCTCTGGATTGAAAAGGAGAGCGATATTTGTATGGGGGCAAGTTCCGCAAACAGCGCTATAATCCATTCGGGGCACGACCCGAAACCCGGCACTCTCAAGGCGCAGATGAACTCATCGGGAAATCGTATGTGGCGGGATGCCGTCCGCGAGCTTGATATTCCGTTTAAGGAGACGGGGGCTTACGTGGTCGCAATCGGGAACGGGGAATTCGATAAGATTGAACCTCTTTACCGTCGCGGGGTGGAGAACGGTATCCCCGGCTTGAGGATTTTGGGGCGTGATGAGATGCTGATGAGAGAGCCGTTGTTAAACCCCCGCGTTTCGGGTGCATTGTGGACACCGAGCGCCGCGGTTATCGACCCGTTTGCCGCGGTTCTTGCGCCTTCCGAAAATGCCGTTACCAACGGCGTTAAACTTATGCTTAATACCGCATTTATCGACTTTATTATGCAGGACGGAATTATAACGGGTATAAAAACCTCCGCAGGCGTGTTTTACTCTCGATGGGTTGTCAATTCGGCGGGGTTGTTTTCCGATGAAGTTATGCACAAGGCGGGGGTTCGTCCCGATTTTAAAATCACACCGAAACGGGGGGAATACCTTGTTTTTGATGCTTCCAAGGTCAAACTAAATAACGTTCTTTTCCCTATGCCGACTGAAAAAGGTAAAGGGACTATCGTATCGACAACGGTTCACGGTAACGTTATGATAGGACCCAACGCCTTTGAAATTCACGATAAAACCGATACCGCAACCTCTGCTGTGGGTTTGTCGGAGATTTTGTCTAATGCTAAACGTCTTGTTCCCTCGCTTGAAGGGCGCGACGTTATTGCCTCATATTCGGGTATTCGCGCGACAGGCAACGCCGACAGGGATTTTGTGATAGAGATAACGGATAACGGGCTTGTGAATCTCGGCGGGATAGAATCCCCCGGTTTTGCAAGCGCGCCGGCTATTGCAAAACGGGTTATGGAACTTCTTGCCGATGCGGGGGAAAAACTGATACATAGAGAAAATTTCAACCCGTTTCGCAAATCTTCTCCCTGTTTTCGCAGGCTTTCTCACAAAGAGAGGGGGGAATTGGTCGGGCAAAACCCCGCTTACGGACGGATTGTCTGCCGATGTGAGGAGGTAACCGAGGTCGAAATTATCGAAGCGATTCATTCCCCCATACCCGCTACCACCTATGATGCAATCAAGCGGAGAACTTGGCTCGGCACGGGACGGTGTCAGGGCGGGTTCGACTATCCCCGCGTAATAGAAATTTTATCATCCGAACTCGGTTTCCCGGTAGAAAACGTGTCAAAGAAGGGGGCGGGTTCGGAGTTTGTGTTCAGACCTACAAAAATTTTGAAGGAAAGCCGATGAACGGTAGGATATATGATGTCGTTGTAATAGGGGGAGGTCCCGCGGGGCTTGCCTCGGCTATTGAGGCTAAGAAAGCGGGGTCGCGTGATGTCCTTATTATTGAGCGAAATAACGAACCCGGAGGGATTTTAAACCAGTGTATCCATAACGGGTTCGGCTCGGTGATATTCAAACAGGATTTGCCGGGTCCTCTTTACGCGTTGCGGTTTATAGATGAGGCGAAAGAGAGTGGAGTAGAGTTTTTGCTTGATACGATGGTGATGGATATAACGTCTTCGCTGAAAATCTACGCAACAAACAGCGAACAGGGATACCTTGAAATTCAGGCACGCGCCATTGTGCTTGCGATGGGGTGCCGAGAAAGAACCCGCGCACAGATTCGCCTTCCGGGCAACCGTCCCGCAGGAGTCTTTTGCGCAGGCACTGTCCAGCGTCTTGTAAATATCGAGGGATTTATGCCGGGCAACAGGTTTGTGATTTTGGGTTCGGGCGATATAGGAATGATTATGGCGCGAAGGCTTACGCTTGAGGGCGCAAAAGTCGAGCGCGTTATAGAGATTATGCCGTTTCTTACAGGGCTTAGGCGTAATTATGTGCAATGCCTTGAGGATTTTGATATTCCGCTTGAGCTTTCCACCACGGTTAAAAGGATTATCGGGAAAAACCGCGTTGAGGCTGTCGAGACCGTTAAGGTTGATGAAAGCCTTGCGCCGATTGACGGCACGGAGGAGATTATCGAGTGCGACACTCTTTTGTTGTCGGTGGGATTGATTCCCGAAAACGAACTTTCCGTTAAAGCGGGGGTGGAAATTGATGCTGTTACGGGAGGTCCCGTTGTCGATGAGAAAATGGCGACTAATATTGCGGGAGTTTTTTCGGCGGGCAATGTCGTTACGATTTATGACCTCGTGGATTACGTGTCGCTTGCCGGAAAGGAAGCCGGCAGAAATGCCTCGCTTTTCGCGCAAAACCGCTTGGATATGCAAAACGAAAAAATTGCGATTATTGCGGGGGATAACGTCCGTTCGGTTATTCCTCACCATATTAACCGCGATATTCTTGTCGGCGGTGATTTTTATATCGAAATGCGGGTTTCCTCACCATTTGAAAGCAAAGTGATTATAGATATTACGGACGGGGCAAGGGTGATTAAGACTTTCAAGCGAAATTACGCCCGTCCCGCCGAGATGCTTATTTTAAAACTCAGCGGGAAAGACATTTTAGAAAAGGCATCTTCGGATTTGAAATCGCTTGTGATTAGAGTTATTGATATTAACTGAGGCGCTTATGGAAAAACGAAAAATGATTTGTATTCGGTGTCCGCGCGGATGTGAAATTACGACCTCGCTTGACGGCGCGGGGGCTATCACCGCCATTGAGGGCAATGTATGCAAACTCGGTGAGGATTACGTCGGGGAGGAAATACTTGACCCGCGACGGATTATCACCTCTACGGTGCGGGTCAGGGACGGGGTTTACCCTCTTGTCTCCGTATGGACAGACCGCGCAATACCCAAGGCGATGATTTTTGAGCTGATGAGCGAACTTCGGGAGGTGGAATTGGTCGCGCCGGTTAAAGAAGGCGAAACGGTGATTGACAATCTTTTCGGACTTGGTGTCAAAGTTATAACATCCAACCGTATTCAGGCAAAGAAAAATAAGGTGGAATTATGAAAATTATCGGCGGACTGTTGATTTATCGTCTCGGAAAAACCCGTCAGGTGTGCCTGCTTAAAGACGGAAAAACGGAGCATTCGTGCATTACTGCCGATTTAGACGTTACCGAAAAAGAAAACGTTACCCGTATTAATCTTAATATCAACTCATCGGAAAGCATAGAAATCGAGGAGTGTCATATTGAGGCGGAGGTGTCTGTTTACGGCTTGGAAAGAGTTTTTGCAAACGGGTTTCAATCATGGAGTGAGAGCAGGGAGTTTTCTCCCGATGAAAAACAGCATGGGCTATCCAAAGTCCTGTTTCCGCTTTGGAGACGTTACTACCTCGACAATTTCGGTGACTCGCGTTTTTATAAATACTCCAATCAAAAGGGCGCTATTCATAGTTACGGGCTTACCTATCTTAAATACCGCGATAATACGGTTTCTTTTTACGGCTCGCTTTGCGAAGCAAGCGGTTATACGGTTTTTGAAACGCGGGTTAAGGAAAAAAAGCTCTATATCAAAAAGGAATGCGAGGGGATGGTTTTAAAGGGGAGTTCCCGCCTGTTTGATGTGTTTTTTACGGAGGGCGGATTCTATGAAACAATTGAACGTTATTTTGATGAATTGGATATAGCTTCGCCGAAAGTGTTGCCCGATACGGGATGGACAAGCTGGTATAATTATTATCACAAAATCAGCGAAAAAAAGATTTTGAAGGTGCTTGAATCGTTTTCGTCTAAACATATTCCAATCGACTTTTTCCAGATAGACGACGGGTATCAGACGGCGGTGGGCGACTGGCTTAGCGTTAAAGATAAGTTTTCCAGCGGGATGGGGTTTATCGCAAGCGAAGTAAAAAGACGGGGGTTTAAGGCGGGAATTTGGCTTGCCCCGTTTATTGCAGAGGAGAACTCCTTAATCAGGAAAAACCATCCCGATTGGTTGGTGAAAAACACAAAGGGAAAGCCGTTTGTTGTGGGGAACAACCCGTTTAACTGGAGCGGGCGGTTTTATGCGTTGAATTTTTATAATGAAGAGGTCAGGGAATATCTGCGAGGGGTTTTCAGGACGGTTTTTGATGGGTGGGGGTTTGATTTGGTAAAATTGGACTTTCTCTATGCCGCGGCGATTGCTCCTTTGGACGGTAAGACGCGCGGGGCTATTATGTGCGAGGCGATGGAGTTTTTACGCGAGGTCTGCGGTGATAAATTTATACTCGGATGCGGTGTTCCTCTTGGGGCGGCTTTCGGAAAGGTCGATTATTGCAGGATAGGTAGTGATGTAGCTTTGAGTTGGGAGGATGCCCGTCTGAAGCATATCAATTACCGCGAAAGGGTTTCTACGGCAAATTCTCTTGAAAGCACGGTCGGACGACATTTTTTAAATTTTCGCGCTTTCGGGAATGACCCCGACGTGTTTATTCTTCGCACGGAAAATTGTTGGCTTACCGAAATGCAGAAAAAGACGCTTTTTTTGCTTAATCTTGTGCTTGGCGGTCTCGTGTTCTGTTCCGATAACCCCTCGCTATATTCTAAAAAGCAGGAGATGCTTTATCTCGCCCATTTTCCTCATAAGAAAAAGACTATCGAGAATATCAGGCGGGATAACGATATTTTGAGGATTGAGTTTTATATTGATGATTTGAGGTATTTTTTATTTTCAAATCTCGGCGATAAATACGGGGCTTTTTCTTTGGAGAAGGGAATCTATTTTGAGAGTTTAAAAGGCTTTAGCGGGGGCGGTGATTTTAAACTCCCGCCTTTTGCTTCAAGATGTTTTCTTGTTTCGGATATGAAGGAATATTCCGTTGCGGGAAGCAAAGGGCATATTTTCCCGTCAAGCGACATAGCGAAATTTAATTATAACGGCGATAAATCAAGTCTTGTTTTTGAAGATAAGGCGGTGTTGAAAGACGAGGTTTATATCCGTATTTCCGGTGATGCCGAACCGTTTAAGATAAACGGAAAAACCTGCGATATTTCAGAGGCTTTCGGGAAAAGGTTTATTGTATATAAAGAAAAGTAATTATTTTCTTTTCCTTCTTCTGCGGACACGGGTTCTCATAGCAAAATAAAAACCTCCGAGCATAATTGAGTAGATTGCGGACTGCACTGCAAAAAGTATCGCGTTTTCGATTGGATTATCTATACCGATAGCGCGTATTACGGCAATCCCACAAACAAGAATAATAAGGAATCCCGTTGCCAAAGTGGCTTTCATCATAAAATCCCATAGAAGTCTTGATGTCTTGGTGGGTTTGTGTTTTTTACTTACGGTGGATAGCCAAGCATCCCTGAGTTCATAGGGCTTCCAACTTATCATCATAGCAAAAATCGGCATCAACACTACTGCGGCAAAAGCAAGTAAGTCGAAATATATTCTTAATGCCCCCGCTACCGAGTAAGAAATCGTAAGTATTGAGGCTATAAAAAGAAGGATTCCCAATATAGGCATTGCATCCCCTCATTTTTTTTGTTTTATTATATCAGATTATTGTAAAGAGGTCAAATTCGGTATTCGGTCAATACTTGAAAAATATGTTTTATTATGATATAATATTTTGGGTTTTATTTTGATAAGTTGAGGTTTATGACCTTATGAAAATTATTGAGGTTAAAAGTCGGGGAGAAATCAGGGATTTTATATATTTTCCGAAGGAGCTTTACCGCGACGACCCTCACTGGATTCCTCCTTTGTGGAGCGATGAAAAAGCCGCATTTTCTAAGAAAAGTCCCTATATTGCCGAAACGGAATACGTGATGATTCTTGTCAAGAGCGATAATAAAAAAACGCTGGGACGCGCCTTGATTTATATTGACCCTAACTACAATTCTCATAATAAAATCAAAGCGGGATTATTCGGGGCATTTGAATCCGTAAACGATATTAATGTAGCCCGTGTAATTTTTTCTTTTGCCTGCGATTGGCTGAAACAACGCGGGATGGAACTTATCCGCGGTCCTTTTAATCCTATGGCGGAGAATTTCGGGTTTTTGTCTGCCGGAAAATCAGAGAAGCCCGTTATTTTTACTCCGTATAATTATCTATATTATAACGATTTGATTAAAGAATTGGGGTTTAAAAAATCGAAAGGACTTGTTGCTTATGATGCCGACTCAAGGGAAGGTTACGAGATTCCCGAAAGATTTAAGCGTTTCGGGAAAATTTTGCTTAACCGCAACCCTTCTTTGAGAACCCGTTCCCTTGACAAAAAAAATCTTTTGCAGGAAGGTTTGCATATCCTTGAAATTAGTAACCGCGCTTATGCGGGGAATTGGGGATATGTTCCTATGAATTACGATGAGTTTATGGACGTGTTTACAAAGATAAAACATATTGTGAGTCCCGACTGCGTATGGTTTGTGGAGGATAACGGGAAGCCTGTCGGGTTTACTCTCGGGTTTCCCGATATGAATATAATGTTTAAGGAAATCGGCGGGAGGCTTTTTCCGTTCGGATTTCTGAAACTTCTTACCGGGGTTAAGAAAGTCCGCGATTATCGTCTTTTCGGACTGGCGGTGCTTCCCGAATACCATGGGCGCGGGCTTGATGTTTTGCTTTATCTTAGTCTTTGCGAGGGACTTTACGACAAGGGAATCCGTCTTGAGGCTAATTATATCCTTGAGGATAATTTTCCTATGCGAAACGCTCTTGAGAAACTCGGTATGAATCTTATCAGGGAATATACCGTATATGAAAAAGAATTATAATAGGAGAAAGGATGCGCCGTATTTGGACACAGGAATTTGAAATCAGGACTAACGAACTGTCAACGGACGGACTGCTTAAGCCCGAATCGCTTCTTGCATACTTACAGGAGGCGGCGGCAAACCACGCCGATGACCTTGATGTAGGTTACAGTCAATTCTCAAAGATAGACATAACCTGGGTTTTAGCCCGTCTTTATTTTAAAATTGATAAACGTCCCCATTGGAAAGACAAACTCATTATAGACACTTTTCCTACCGGCGTTAAGTCGCTTTTTGCTACAAGGGATTTTGTTATAAAAGACGGCGGGGGTGAACGTATCGGGGTTGCTCATAGCTACTGGGCGATTATTAACCTGAAGACACGGATGCCGCAACGCCGCCTATCGTCTATTGAACACATAGAGCTTGTAACGGATTATCTTCCTCCCCGCGATTTGCCGAAACTCCTGCCGGTTGATACCCCATCTTATACCAAATCCATAACACCGCGCATCTCCGATATAGATGTAAACCGTCATATAAGCAATATAGCGTATCTGACGTATTTTATAGAAACCCTGCCCTATGAGTTTATTTCGCGTCATTCCGTTAGTGAAGCGGAGATTAATTTTCTCGCCGAGGGGTTTTACGGCGATGAGATAGACTGTCTTGCCTGCGATAACGGTGAGGTCGGGTTTAGCCATACTGTTAAGCGAAAAAGCGACGGCGCGGTTCTCGCGAACGCAAGGACTGCGTGGATGTAGGGTATAAATCCTGATTTTCCATTATCTATGCAAACCGAAATTCTCTTGCTTAATCTACCCCCTTTCGCTATAATATGAAAAGTATTTAAAAACATTTATGAAGGAGAAGGAGGTATCTATGATAGTAACCTGCGTAACGGTCTATGTTAAACAGGAATATATCGAGGATTTTATCCAAGCGACTATCGAAAACCACGAGGCGTCAATCCAGGAGCCGGGCAATCTCCGTTTTGACTTTCTGCAATGTGTCGAAAACCAGTCCCGATTTTTTCTTTACGAGGCTTACACATCGGAGGATGCAAGCGCGCAACATAAGGAAACCCCTCACTATCTGAAATGGCGCGAAACGGTTGCCGGATGGATGGCTCGTCCCCGCGAGGGTATCAAACACAAGATTATCAAGCCGGAGGACGTGAATAAATGGAACACCCTTTAGAACTTGCCCCCTTTGAGTTTTTCACAAATCCCCGTCTGATATTCGGCGCGGGTTCGCTTGACAAACTTCCCTCGCTTATATCCGAAATCGGAGACCGTGTGCTTATTGTCAGGGGGAAATCCTCGCTTGCGCTATCCCCGAAATGGAAAAGTCTTACCGATACGTTCAAGGTAAACGGTATCAAATGGATTGAGCAGGAGGTTATCGGTGAACCGTCGGTGGAGCTTGTCGATATGGCAGTCGAGCGCGCAAAAAAAGAGCAAATCCATCTGGTAGTATCTATCGGGGGCGGGAGCGTTATCGACACGGGAAAGGCGGTCTCCGCGATGATTCCACAGAAAGACGGTATCGCTAATTATCTTGAAGGTATCGGCACGAAAAAGCATAACGGTATCAAAACCCCGTTTATAGCAGTCCCGACAACCGCAGGCACGGGAAGCGAGGCATCAAAGAACGCCGTTATCGGTAAAATCGGCGCGACGGGCTTTAAAAAATCGCTTCGCCATAATAACCTTGTCCCCGATATAGCTATACTCGACTCCGAACTTACGCTTACCTGCCCGTTTACCGTATCGGTCGCTTGCGGGCTTGATGCTTTAACCCAGTTGATTGAAGCTTATGTCTCGACAAACGCAACCCCGCTGACGGATAGCCTGACCCTGTCGGGGATTCAACATTTTGCCCGTTCCTTTGATAAGGCTGTCTTTGATGAACCCGAAAATATCGCGGCGCGTGATGATATGCTTTATGCATCATACTTGTCGGGTGTGGGGCTTGCCAATGCCGGACTTGGTGTCGTTCACGGTATCGCGGGGGTTATCGGCGGGTTTTTCGATATTCCTCACGGCGTTATCTGCGCGATACTTCTTCCCGAAGCTACAAAATACAATATCCTCAAGATGAGCCGCGACCCCGATAAATACGCAACCGCTCTCGATAAATACGCCCGTGTCGGGGTGATGCTCAACGGCAAGGATACCGGCGACCGCGATAAAAACCTTCGCGCCCTCACGCTCCATCTGAGCGCATTAACGGAAAGCGGGGGATTTCCGCGTCTTGGCGACGGGGGAGTGCGGGTGTCGGATGTCGTGCGTATTGCGGAGAAAGCGGGGGTGAAAAATAACCCCGTGGCGCTCTCCAAAGCGGAAATTGAGGCGATAATTCAGGCCTGCGTGTAAGTGGGAAGGGATTTTTTGCAAATATTTGTGTCAAGAAAATAGAAATGTCACAGGTTTCGTTTAAATAGAAATGTCACATTAATTTCTATTCATTTTATTTTTAGTTTCCAAATTATCCAACTTTCCGTGAGCGTTTTCCGTTTTTATTTAT
>Ga0334898_1000307_pt1 | contig 85836 bp, 84 predicted proteins | sample GraSluR3_MG_10_FD_207228 | JGI IMG/M metagenome (GOLD analysis project Ga0334898, IMG submission 207228) | Sludge microbial communities from methane-producing bioreactor in Wageningen University, Netherlands - Granular Sludge_3_08-R3 | ecosystem: Engineered > Bioreactor > Anaerobic >... | reverse complement strand
TCTAAGCCTCAATCTCTTATCGCATTATTTTAATACATAATACTCAAAGTTAAGCAATTTTTTTAAAAAAGATGGTGTGACATTTCTATTTGCATAAACTGTGACATTTTAAATTTAATACAACAATCCCGATAAAATTCCCAAATTTATTATCGCATCACCGTTTAAAATCGGCGAGGATTCGCCAAACAACTTCATCGAATTTTACAAAATCTTAAACTTAAAAGACCCCGTGCTTTCTTTTCATCTTGCGGGAATTTTAAATAAAAACTTCCGCTTTTTCTACCGTCTCTATATGGAATTTAGCGGTAAAATTTGACATATCCTATTTTTAAAGCTAAAATATTAAGCAAAATTTTTTATGGAGGTTATTTCTGCTATATGGCAAGTATAATTTATGATGATAAGGAGTTGATGAGAGCTCTCCTTGAGGCTGGGGTTCATTTCGGTCATCAGACTAAGCGATGGAATCCCAAAATGAAACCTTATATCTTTATGAAAAGGAACGGGATTTATATCATAGATTTGCGCTTCACAATGGAAAAGCTCAAAGAGGCTTACGATGCGATGAAAAAAATCGCAGAACGTGGCGGTGATATTATCTTTGTCGGCACTAAAAAGCAGTCGCAAAGCGCTATCGTTGAAGAAGCGCAGAGATGCGGACAACCTTACGTCAGCAAAAGATGGCTCGGCGGAACTCTTACCAATTACACAACCATCAAACGCAGTATCGACAAACTTAAAAAGCTCGAAAAAAAGCTTGAACTCGACAGGGATAAACTTCCCAAAAAGGAAATTACCCGCCTTGAAAAAGAAATAACCCGAATGAAGGCTTTTTACGAGGGAATCCGTGATATGAAAAGAATCCCCGATGCTATGTGGGTTGTTGACCTCAAGCGCGAAATGAACGCTATTGTAGAGGCTCGTAAGCTCGGTGTGCCTATTTTCGGTATTGCCGATACCAACTGCGACCCCGACCTTCTTAGCCATATTGTTCCCGGCAATGATGATGCTATCCGCGCCGTTAAGTTGATTACCTCCATTATGGCTGATGCCATTATAGAGGGTTCATCGCTCGCCGCTAAGAAGGACGCCGAAGAGCTTGAACAGTATGATGATAACGCAGAGGCTGAAACCGATACCAAAATCTACGATGCCGACGGCACTTACGATGAGGATAATGCGGAGGTTCAAAGCGTTTATGCCGAGGATTCCGATGATGCCTCTTCGGATGAAGAGAACGAATAAGTTATAAATCCGAGGCGACGTTTATCGTCGCCTTTTTGTCATACCGTCAATTCGTAAAAAAGTTAAGGAGTATAAAATGGCTGATATAAGTATGGAACTTATAAAGGAGTTGAAAGACAAATCCGGTGCCGGAATTGTCGATTGTAAGAAAACTCTTGAGGAAACAGACGGCGATATCGAAAAGGCTATTGATATTCTCAGGAAAAAGGGTATCAGCAAAGCAGCTAAAAAAGAAGGCAGAACCGCTAAAGAGGGTCTGGTTATTCTTAAAACCGACGGTAAAAAAGGTTTGGCTATAAAAGTTAATTGTGAAACCGATTTTGTAGCTAAAACCGAAGATTTCCAAAAATTTGCTAACGAAGTAACCGATATTGTTTTTTCTAAAGGTTACGAGTGCAAAGCGGAGCTTCCCGCAGATATTGAAGAACTCAGAAAGGCTATTATCGGTAAGCTCGGCGAGAATATTCTTATCCCGGAATGGAAGTTTATTGATTGTAAGGGCGTTCTTTTCCCGTATCTCCATCTCGGCAAAGTCGGGACTATTGTGGATTTTGTATTCGACAAAGATATTTCTTCCGATACTGATGCGCAGACTATAATGAAAAACGTCGCGATGCAGATTACCGCTATGAACCCCGTTTCTATTTCCGCCGGTGATGTTCCTGCAGACGTGCTTAAGCGCGAAAAGGAAATCTATATGGAAGAGGCGAGAAACAGCGGGAAACCCGAGCAGGTCGTTGAAAAAATTGCCGATGGAAAACTCAGGAAATTCTACGAGGAAAACGTGCTTCTTGAACAATCTTTTATCCTCGACGGCGATAAAAAGGTCTCCGACATTATTAACGAATTTGCTAAAGCGAAGGGTGTCAAAGTCGATGTCGCTTCGTTTGTTCGGGTAGGCTTATAACCCAAATATATAAAAATCCCTCATTGTATAATGGGGGATTTTTTTTAAATAAAGAATACGGAGTTTTTTGATGTATAAGCGGATAATGCTTAAAGTCAGCGGAGAGGTTTTCGGCGGAGGAAAATCCGGGCTTGATTATGATGCTATAACCAAAGTGGCATCCCAGATTGCCGAAGCTAAAAGCCTTGACGTGGAAATCGGGGTGGTTGTAGGCGGAGGAAATATTATCAGGGGAATCGAAGCGGAAAAACACGGGGTGTTGCGTAATACCGCGGACTATATGGGTATGCTGGCAACGGTAATTAACTCGCTTGCGTTGCAGTCGGTTCTTGAAAGCAAGTTTAATTTGTTTACGCGGGTTCTTTCGGCAATATCGGTTACGGCGGTGGCGGAGAATTTTATCCGGCGACGCGCCATTCATCATCTTGAAAAAGGACGTATCGTAATTTTTGCCGGCGGCACGGGTAATCCTCATTTCTCAACCGATACCGCGGCGGTTCTGCGGGCTATCGAAATTGATGCGGAAATCGTAATGAAGGCTACAAAAGTTGACGGGGTTTACGACAAAGACCCTAAGGTTTATCCCGATGCTAAGAAATTCGATACGCTGAGTTATATGGATGTGCTTAATAATCAGCTTAGGGTGCTTGATTCCACCGCGACAAGCCTCTGTATGGAACAAAACCTCCCGCTTCAGGTTTTGGATATTTTCGCTACGGGAAATATCAAACGCGCTATCGCAGGCGAAAAAATAGGGACTGTTATCAGGTAATATTATGAAAATTGCTTCGGGCAGATTTAAAGGCAAGACTTTGATTGTTCCCAAAACAGGTGTCAAACCGACCTCCGAGATGGTCAGGCAGGCGGTAATCAATATAACTCGCCCTATTTTAAACGGCGCGCGGGTTTTAGACCTCTACTGCGGCACGGGCGCCGTCGGTATCGAAACTTTGAGCAACGGGGCTTCGTTTTGCTGCTTTATCGAAAACTCATCAAAGGTTTATAATCTGCTTAAACAAAACCTTGCAAATATAGTTGTTGACCGCGAAACGTATAAAACCATCAAGCATAATGCCAGAGAGCTTAATACGGAAATTTTCGGCGATACGGATTTCCGCTTTGATATTATATTTGCCGACCCCTTCTACAAGGATACAAAATACAACTTTGAACACGTCCACAATTTTGCGCTTGAGGTTCTAAACGATAACAGCTTTTTTATCATAGAACACGGCTCAAATTTGGATTTCTCATCCTACGAGGGATTTTCGAGGCTGCATAAATACGGAGACACTTGTTTATCGGTCTTTATCAAAGAGGCGCGTGATGGATAAAACAGGGTGTTCCGTTTTGGGTTTTGATACGGCTTTCGGAAGAATTACATCTATCGGGATATATTTTTCGGACAACCTTAAAACCGAATACGTTGTAGATAATTCGGCAAGTCAGGAAGAAAAATTACTTGCTAAAATCGACGAAAAGCTAAAATCCTTAAACAAAAATATCGCAGATATTGATATAATCGGGGTGGGAATAGGCCCCGGTTCTTTTACCGGTATCAGAATAGGTGTTGCTACGGCGCGGGCATTAGCTTGGAGCGGTAAAAAGGAAATTACCGGCATCAGCTCGCTTGAATTGCTTGCCCGCTCGGTTGATAGCTTAGAAGGGGATATTATTGTGCCGGTAAGCGATGCCCGTATGAAAAGAGTTTACGCATCCGTTTTTGAAAACGGCAACCGGATTAGCAAGGATACGGATATATCACCCGAAGATTTGGTATCGGAACTTCAAGAGTTAAAAGGGAAGCGTCTTGTATTGGCGGGGGACGGCGTAACGCGGTATAAATCCGTTTTTGGGAAAGCTAAGTTTAAGTATTTTGATGAAGTCGTTTTTTTAGAAAATGCAACGGTGTCGGGGCTTGTAATTTGCAGTCTCGCGCTAAGCGGAGAGGGAATAAGCGGACTTGACAAAGTTTTCCCATCATATCTGCGTAAATTTAATCAATAAGCGCCTTTAGCTTTAAATACCGCCATCGGCGTTCTAAGCAGAATAATAATATCAAGCCAGAGACTCCAGTTCTGCACATACCAAACATCGGTCTGCACCCTGAATTCATAATCGGTGTCGCTTCTGCCGCTGACCTGCCATAGCCCCGTAAGACCGGGTCTTACCATATAGTAATAATCCTTAAAGTCGCCGTAAAATTTATCTATTTCTTCACGGATTACGGGTCTGGGACCAACAAGACTCATCTTTCCCGCGATAATGTTTAAAATCTGCGGAAGCTCATCAAGGCTTGTGCGACGTAAAAACTTGCCGACAGGAGTAATACGCGGGTCGTTTTTAAGTTTATAATTCTCCTCCCATTCGGCACGGGCTTGAGGATCGTTTTCTATAATATATTTGATTCGCTCTTCGGCATCCTTATACATACTTCGGAACTTCAAAGCCCCGAAAATTTTACCGTCCTTTCCTATCCGTGTATGTTTAAAAAACACGGGGCCCCGCGACGTGAACTTAACAAGCCCCATCAGTATCAAAAAAATCGGGGAAATAAGGATAAACCCGAATATTGAGACAATCAAATCAAACGCTCTTTTAATAAAAACATTTGAGCTTGAATGAAGACTGTTATGAACATTTATCATAAAAAGTTTCTCGGTAAAAAGATAGTGGAGTTCGGAATTAAAAATAGATACCCCTTTCAAATCCGGAATAATTATCACGCGTCTGACGTATTTATGGACTGAGTTTATAAGATGTGTAAGTTTTTCGGTATCATAATCAACGGAAATAAAAACCGCTTGTATCTTAAGAATATCAACAAACTTGATAAAATTTTCTATTTCGCCGTAAATCTTATATTTCTTACCGTTCACCTCCACGTAAGACCCGATTTTCTTGGGGTCATCATCAAGAAAACCCACGACATTATACCCGATATGCTCCTCACGCACAAGCCCTTTGATTGTAGAAATAGCATTTTCACCCGCCCCGAGTATAATGACGTTTTCTTTCCAAACTCCCAATTTGAAAAGAATTTTTTTGCCGAAAAACCTGAAGACGGGAAAAACAATTATACCGAACAATATCAAAAATACAAACAACGCGCGAAAGACAATATTGGTAAACATCCCGCGAACATAAATTACAAAAAGCACAATAACAACCGAAAAAACTATAGCTTTAACCAAATTGCGGGTTTCCTCCCAGAAAGGAAAACGGGTAAAATACAAGCGATGAAGTTGGATAATAAATATAAAAACCGCCGGTATCCACCACATCGACACCAAATACTGGAAAGAAAAGGTGAAAGTCGGTGCGCCCTTGACAAATAGATGCACTAAATTAGTTCGCGCCCATACAGCGAGGAAAAGCGAAACATAAAACGCCGCTAAATCAACGGCAATCAAAAATAGCATCTGGAGAAGGGGTTTGATTTTGAGTTTCATTTATAACCTGCCGAAACAATTTCAATAATAATAACATATATCGGGGATTTTATCAAAACTAATTCAAGTAGCCGCACTTTGCTCTTTAATTCAAATCAAAACAAGGTGCGGCTACGATAAATCTAAATTAGCAAGTATAAAACAGGAACGCTATTTACTGTTCCATCCCTATACCGTAGAGACTGTCTTTCATAGCCTGAGTAACTTCATTACCCTGCCCCTTTAGGACCTGATTAATACGCGAGGCGTTACGTTCCATAGACTTGTATAAGCGGTCTAAAAAGAGTTCGTAGGGCATTTTATATCGAGCGGTACATCGGAAAATCTCGACGGTAGATTTGCCCGGCTCCTCTATTGCAAGATGTTCAACAATTTGTCCTGCTGGAATAATCCCTCCCGTATCAACATTGCGGGAAATCGCGGCGATTGTCTCACTAAAGTATTCATCCATCTCAACGGGGTCGTTAAGCATACCCTCGGTAGCCTTAACCATCTCGGTAGAAACTATCCCTCCGATAGCATTAGCAACAAGATTAACGACTTCGGTTCTTACAGCGTTTACGGCATTACGAGATGTGGGAGCTTCACGCGATATTTTAAAGAAAATAAAGCGTTGCCCGTCTTCATGCTTTATTGATGTTTCATCATCGTAAAACCATGCGGGCAATTCCACAGGCTCGACATGGTAAACCCTTATACGAGGCGATTCGGTTTCTACCGCGGCAGGCTCTTCCGCCTTTTTTTCACCACAGGAAACCAAAGCTACCATCATAAAAATTGCTAACAGGATAAGCATTCTTTTCATTACTGAATCCTCCTTTAAACCATGTGATTTAGTTTAGATAAAATATACCACATTCTAAATAAATATTCAAATAAAAAAGGGAACGGATATTAACTAAAGCCATAATATATTCTAATGAAACATTTGCACTAATTTTTCTCTGATTTTATTTTTGTCCACCGGCAATTTGTTGTCCTCTTTAAGTTTTTCGTTAATTGAAGGAAGTTTTTTTTCAAGACTATACATAAAATAGTCAACAAAAACATCAAACACCATATATTGACGTAATGTAGCTTCATGCATATTTATAATCTCACCGGTCGAGTTTGTTTTTTCTATATTGCGGTATATGCGTCCCGCGGGGATAAGTTTGTGGAAATCAAAACTTCTCGGAATATTTGATATAAGTTTACCGTATTCAGGGGATAAATATTCAGGATTATCAACTATTTCTGTTGCAACAAGATTATACATGAAGTCAGCCACAATAGTTCGAATATAGGTGTTTGCCATACGGCCTGCAATTCGCGCAGAATTTTCACTAACAGGCATCTCCTTTGATATTTTAAAATAGATAAATTTAACACTATCGCCCGGTTCCTGTTTTACGCTAATTTCTCCATCGTAATACCATTCCGGAAGTAATTCGGGTTCAAGATTTGAAATTTTAAGATAAGACTCTTCGGCTTTTTTCTCTCCGCAAGCAATTATAACTCCAATCATCACAACGGCAAAAATAATAATCAATTTTTTCATCTCTATACCTCCTAAAATACTAATCGCAATTTACCACCCTATTAAAAAAAGGGAACGGATTTTCGTTCCCTTGTGTAAAAGCCCTTGATTTAACTTACTGACCCAATTGCATAAGTCTTTCACGAATTTTATCTAAATCTAAAGGTCGCTCTCCTAATTTTTTAAGCTCTTCGTTAATAGTGGGCGCTTGTAAACTAATTGCTTCCATTAGGTTATCAACAAAATAATTAAAATTCATTTTGTAACGCAACGTGAGTTGACACAAATCTTCCATTTTTCCGGTATCTCGATTTATTCTTTCAATAGGTAGAAATATCTCTCCGTAAGGAATAAAAGAATCTTTGCTATTTGAAAAAAAGTAATTGTAAATCCGAATATTGGATATTGGGTACCAAAAATTTGCTTTAAAACGCTTGTTTTCAATCATAAAATATACATTTTCATCAAAGATTTTTCCAAAAACAGAAAATAGTACACTACCTACCAGTTCTCTTGCCCTTATACTGGTTTGTGCGGCAATTGATAACTTAAAATATATGTGTTTTTCAGAATTTTCATTTTGCTTAACTATAATTGTATCATCTTCAAACCAATATGGTATTTCTATCGGTTCAGTATAGCAAACAGGTCTTTGCGTAGAAACTTCTGCAGATTCCGAAACACTTTTGTCCTCCGCCCTTTTTTCACCACAGGAAACGCTAACACCAATCATAACAACGGCAAAAATAACAATCAATTTTTTCATCTCTATTCCTCCTAAAAACCCTAATCATAATTTATCACCCTATAAAAAAGGAAACAGGTTTTCGTTCCCTTGTGTAAAAGCCCTTGATTTAACTTACTGACCCAATTGCATAAGTCTTTCACGAATTATTTCATTATCAATAGGTTTTTTACCATCTTTTACAAGGTCTTTATCTGTTTTAGAAACCGCCTCAATAATCCTATTAGAAAACATATCATAAAGCATTCTATATCTTACCGTTGCCCTATAAAATCTCAAGGTTTCTTCCCCGGGATTTTTTATTACAATATATTCAATTATACGACCTGCGGGAAAAAGCGCCGATGTATCAATTTCTCTTGAAATAGTCGCAACCCGCATAGCGTAATATTCGTCGGAATTCTCGGTAGCAATAATTTTTTCAACTGAAACAATATTATGGATAGAGTTCGCAACCACTCCTCGTATGTCAAAATCAGCCATATTAATCGCCGACCTTTCATGCAATGCATCGCGTGATGCCTTAAAATATATAAATTCCAAATTATTATTATTGTCCTTTTTTATCACAACATCCTCATCATAATACCAATCGGGCAATTCCATCGGTTCAATTAAATAAACACTTTCATTATTTGCCTTTTCAATCTCCGCCTTTTTTTCACCACAGGATATCGTAAAACCAATCATCACAACGGCAAGAATAATAATCAGTTTTTTCATCTCTATACCTCCTAAAAACCCTAATCATAATTTACCACCATATTTAAAAAAAATGGGACGGGTTTTACGTTTCCTTAAATCCCTGAATAAACTTACTGAGCTAATTCCATCATATTTTCACGCATCTTAACCTCATCAAGAATTTGCAACCCTTTTTCTTTAAGTCTTTCGTTGATTCCGGGGGCTTGCTTACTTACCTCACTCATAAGTCTGTCAACAAAAGTTTGATATTCCATAGAGTAACGATCAGTAACTCTATAAAATCTTTCCGGTTCGGCATCCGGTAATTGTCTTTGGATATATTCAATAACGCGACCCCCAGGTATAATACCGGATATATCTACACCTCTTGAAATGGTGGAAATAGGCTGTAAGAAATACTCATCCATTTCACCCGCCTCATTAAGCATATCTTTGTTGGCCTTAGCCATCTGGGTATGTGTTATTTGACTGATTGCTGCTGCTATTATAGTTCTTACACTATCATCTGCCAAGCTACGCGCAGTTTGTGGATCAAGAGCATCTATCTGCAACTTGAAATATATATATGCCTTCTCATCTCCCGACTTTTTAATCTCTATATCTTCGTCATAATACCAACCGGGTAACTCAAAAAGCTCAAATTGCTTTATAGCAACCTTAGGTCCCGAATTTTCGGGTTCCGCCACGGCAGCCCCATCAGCCTTTTTCTCACCGCAAGAAACGGTAAAACCAATCATCACAACGGCAAGAATAATAATCAGTTTTTTCATCTCTATACCTCCTAAAAACCCTAATCATAATTTACCACCATATTAAAAAAAAAGGGAACGGGTTTTCCGTTCCCTTAAAGCCCTGAATAAACTTACTGAGCTAATTCCATCATATTTTCACGCATCTTAATCTCATTAAGAATTTGCAAACCTTTTTCTTTAAGTCTTTCGTTGATTCCGGGGGCTTGCTTACTTACCTCACTCATAAGTCTGTCAACAAAAGTTTGATATTCCATAGAGTAACGAACAGTAACTCTATAAAATCTTTCCGGTTCGGCATCCGGCAATTGTCTTTCGAGATGCTCAACAACGCGACCTCCGGGATTAATACCGGATATATTAACACCTCTTGAAATGGTGGAAATAGGCTGTAAGAAATACTCATCCATTTCACCCGCCTCATTAAGCATATCTTTGTTAACCTTAGCCATCCGGGTATGCGTTATTTGACTGATTGCTTCTGCAATCATACTTATTACACTAGCTTCTGCCAAACGAAGCGCAGTTCTTTGTTCGCGAGCATCTCTATGCAACTTGAAATATATATATGCCTTCTCATCTCCCGACTTTTTAATCTCTATATCTTCGTCATAATACCAACCGGGTAACTCAACAGGCTCAACTTGCTTTATAGTAACCTTAGGTTCTGAATTTTCGGGTTCCGCCACGGCAGCCCCATCAGCCTTTTTCTCACCGCAAGAAACGGTAAAACCAATCATCACAACGGCAAGAATAATAATCAATTTTTTCATTTCTATACCTCCTAAAAACCCTAATCATAATTTACCACCATATTAAAAAAAAAGGGAACGGGTTTTCCGTTCCCTTAAAGCCCTGAATAAACTTACTGAGCCAATTCCATCATATTTTCGCGCATCTTGGTTTCTTCAAGAAGCTTTTGGCCCTGCTCTTTAAGTCTTTCGTTGATTCTGGGAGCTTCTTTATTTACCAAGCCCATAAGCCTGTCAACGAAAGTCTGGTAGTCCATTTTGTAGCGGACTGTTGCACGGTAGAAAGTTTCGTCTCTTTCTCTGCTGGGGTCTCTTCTTGCAAGATGCTCAACAACGCGACCTGCGGGCATAAGACCGGAGGTATCAACGTTTCTTGAAATAGAAGCGATAGTCTGGGAGTAATACTCATCCATCTCGCCTGCATCGTTAAGCATACCCTCGGTAGCCTTAACCATCTCGGTAGAAGTAACATTCTTGATAATGTTAGCTATTGCACCTTGCATATCAGCCTCAGCAGCTCTGATAGCATTTTGACGATTTGGCAATTCTCTTTCAAACTTGAAGTAGATATAAGAAACACTGTCTCCGGCTTCTTTCTTGACAACAGCTTCCTCATCGTAATACCAGTCAGGCAAAGTAACTTCTTCAACCTGATAAACCTGAATTCTCTCTCTCTGGGGAGTAGGCTGAACAGTGGGAGAAGGGTCGGATTTCTTTTCTCCACAGCCAGCAAACATACCTGCTGCGATAACTACAGCAATAACACCTGCAAATTTCTTCATAGTAATATCCTCCTATAAAAGTTATATTTTAGTGTAATCTAAAAATAATCTCATTACCCCTCATATTCTGAAGGTCGAGATTTTCAAACCCGGGCTGAGACGGTAAAGTGTCAAACACGCCGTCAAGCAACGCCATCGGGTTTCCCTTAAACCTGACAGAGTAGTCGCTTGTCATATCGTTTCGGGAATGCGACCTCAGGTTAACGTCAACAGTGCCTTTTATGCCGTTCATAGCGCGTGAAAACCTGCTCGCATCGGCATAATTCTGCACTCCGGTTAATCTTACAAAATATACTCTACCACCATCTGCGTATCTTTTCAAGGCGGGAGTGATTTGTTTTATAATTTTATCGGTAGCATCAAAAATACTTGCGCGAAGACTCGCATCGCGAGAACGCCCATCCATCTGCCTTCCACCAATATTTAAGTCCGCTATAACATCACCGGTTGTTCTTGCATAAATTTTAACGTTTAAAACAGCCTGCCCGCTTGTCCCGGAATAGCCGATAGTAGTCCATACTTCCGCATAAAGTTCGGCAGCAACCTGATTGGCAAGCAAAAGCCCCATACCCACAGTGCCTTCCGCCTCTTCCTGCAATAAAGCGCGTTCGCTCGCAAGACGCTCCATTGTTTCAAGGTCTTTAATTGAAATACCAAGCTGCTGGGAAAGTTCGCGGTTCAAAGCGGTTACCGCTACCTTTGAGTATTGCTCGTCCATAGAACTCAGCCCCTGCGATTTATAAAACACCAGCATCTCCATCCCGCTTAAATCAACGCCGCTTAAATCCTCCGATGCAGAGGAAGTAGTTGTCGTAACGGGAGTGGTGGTAGTCGGAGAGGTTGTAGTCGTAGTGGTGGTTGTAGTCGCAGGCGATGCGCTGATACCGAGACGCTCTATAGCATCACGGAAATTATGCATATAAACCCACGCCTCAAGACGAATCTGCGTGTTTCCCTGACCGTCCTGCCCCAATGTGGACAACTTCCTTTGCTTGTCGGGTTCAACCGATGATTGCTCGCCCATAATGAACTGTCTTCCTCTTACATAAGAGAGATAATTCTGTTCAAGAGTGGGACGGTTAGCCTCAAACTGATTACCGAGAATAACCTTAGCCGCCTCGGTAAGAAGTTTCTTGTAAGCATCCTGACGCGCATCCTGAAAAGTAGCGCCGACACCGGTTGCCGAAAAGAATTGCTCGGCAGGCAGTCCGCTTACCGACGGCGTGGTTCTGACAGGTGTTGCTGTAGAACCGCCACCCTGGCAAGCCCCCATAATAAATAAAGCCCCGGCGATTAATAAAACATATATCGCCTTTGTTACTTTAAACATAATTAACCTCCATAGCCTTTTACTTGCTTTAATTTAGCATTATTTGGCAAAATTTTCAAGCAAAAGAGGGGTTACATTTTGTCTTTTTAACCTTTAATAAAAAAGATTAAATTTTCATTTCCGATGTTGTTTCAAAATAGTTTCATTTTGAGAATTACTTGGGAACTCTTGATTTGGACAACATAAATTGCTTTTTAATTATGTAACTCTTAAAAAAACTTGCTCTATGTCTGTCTATTGTGTATAATAAATCAGGCGGGGAAACATTTATAATTGAGGCAATATGCGTTTTTTAAGTGCGGTATTTTTCTTATGTGTGTTGTCGGCTTTCCTTTTGTCTTGCGATTCCTCAAGAGACGTTGCCGGTGAATATTGGTATAGTAATTCCCGTCTTGAACTTATGGTTGACGGCAGGTTTACATTAGTTACCGACAGCGAACTTATCGAGGGAAAATTCTCCGTAAGGGACAATAAAGTAATTTTAACCTATAATCTTTACGGCGCGGGGGAACAAACCGATATTTTTATCCGCGTTAACGATTCCCTTGAGGTTAAGGAAACTTACCTTTTCTCGGATATTGACGAACCCGTAGTTTATATAAAAAAGACCAATCCCTGATATACAATTAATATATCTTCCAGTAAGAACAATTAAAATTTATAAACCCGTTTTAATTTATAGAGGAGGTTTCATTATGAGAAGATTTTTTATTTCGGTATCAATATTTTCTTGTCTTTTTATACTCTTTTCCTGCGGGAGAGAAAAACGGGATGTTGCCTTCACGGATACTCTTGTTATAGTGCATTTCAACGATACGCATTCACAATTACGCCCGTTTAAAAATCGGGACGGGGAAATACGAGGCGGTATCTCAAGAAGAAGGACTTTGGTTAATTCCATTAGAAAAGAACACCCGAACTTTCTCCTGATTGATGCCGGGGATTTCAACACGGGAAGCGTCTATTCGGTTAAATATCGGGGCGTTCTTGATATTAAGCTTATGAATCTGCTTGATTACAGTTTCGTTACCATAGGGAACCACGAGTTTGATTTCGGGGTAGAGCATTTTATCGAAAAACAGTATAAAGCGGCGAATTTCCCGATAGTCTCGGCAAATATCTACGACAAAAAAAGCGGAGAACGCGCATTTACGCCGTATATAATTACCAACATTGCAGGCAGCGATATAGTTATCGCAGGGCTTTTAACATCCGACTTGGGCGTGATGAATCGCGAGGTCAGGGAATACTATGACGTAGTTTATGAACTTAGCGCCGTATCAAATCTAATCTACGACCTTCAGCTTAAACGCACCAACGATATGTTTATACTCGTTACGCACTCCGGTTTTGATACGGACAGAAAAATTGCAGAACATTTTCCCGATGTGGATTTCATTATCGGCGGACACAGCCATACCCGTCTGACAAAACCCGTTACCGTCAAAGACAGCGACACCGCAATAGTTCAGGCGGGGCAATGGGGCGAGGATGCCGCTTTCCTTGAAATCCTTCTCAACAAGGGAAAACCCGTATCGCACCGGTATAAACTTATCCCCGTTGATGATTCCATAGCGTTGGATAAGGAAATTGAGGCAATTCTCGACAAAAAGGATGAGGAAATCAACCGCGAAATGGATGTTGTAATCGCTAAAGCGGAAATAGATTTAGAAAGACCCATTCTCGGTAACATTATCGCGGACAGTTATATATGGAAAATCCCCGACTTGGATATAGCGATGATGAACGCCGGCGGAGTTCGCGCATCCGTATCAAAGGGAGAAATCAAAGTCCGCGATATTCATATAGTATCCCCTTTCGATAACGTTATTATGACGTTTGAGATTAAAGGCTCGGTCTTAAAAGATATTTTTAAGCTCGGACTAACCAAGCGATATATATACTACTCTAAGGGAGTTAAAGTAGTTATGAAAGACGGGGAAATTGTTGAGGCATCCCTGCACGGCAAACCTATTGAAGATGATAAATACTATAAAGTCGCCTGTTCCGATTTTCTATATTACGGCGGGGATGATATGGATATGCTTGTGCCTAATGCAAAAAACGTATATGACACAAGTTTCCCCGCAAGAGAAACCCTTGTGGAATACGTCCGTCATTTGAAAACGCTTAACGCAAATACGGTTCAAATATCGCAAAGGGCGGTAAAGCAATAAGCGGGGTAAATTGACAGAATTCTAAAATAATGATAAAATTTTCGCTGTTCAAAGAAGCCACCGTAGCTCAGTAGGTAGAGCAACTGATTCGTAATTAGTAGGCCGGCGGTTCAACTCCGCCCGGTGGCTCATTTTTCATATCGCAGGGGTTATGGTGAAAAATCCTGATTATAACGGTTTATCGGTTCTTTGTGAGTTCTTTGACTGCAATCTGAAGGGAATAGACTTAGCTCAATCGCTTAAATCCGTATTCCCCGATTCTAAAATCGAGGCTTTCGATAATCCCGAATGCGCCGTTATTTTATCAAACGATTCAATCACTACGCTTACGGTATTTAGAAAAACAAATTTCGTATGCGCCGATATAATTTCATATAAAGACCAAAAAATCCCGTATCAGATAGTCAACCCGCTAAAAAAGGCGCTCAAGGCGAAACATTTTATCACGATGGAAATAAAGCGGGGCATAAGCGACAGGCTTAACGTATCAGGAACGGATATTAGCGCGCATAAGTAGCGCTTTAGCTTTTCGATACCATTTACGGTTTTTCCTGAAATTAAATTTCGGGGCAACTTTCAAGTCGCCGATAACCTTTTCAAGCAAAGAACGCGCCCGCTCGTTTTCACCCTCTTTAAGCAAAATCTCCGCCAGCAAAACATAGGCTTCGGGATGGGTAAATTTCTCAAGATGGGCTTCCAATTCCTTGCGGGCTTTATCCGTTTCGCCGGTTGCAAACAATATTCGGCAATAAAGCATAGAAGCATCACCGTAGCCGAAATCCTTATCTATTGCAAACAGCTTTTCGAGGTAAGTTTTCGCGCTTTCGTATTCTTTTTTGCGTTCAAGTGCGCGGGATAAATTCCATAACGTTTCGGGATTATCCTCTTCCATAGAAAGTGCATCTTTATAGGCAGTTATTGCCTTATCGAAATTCCCGGCATCAAAATACAAATCGGCAAGCTGAATATATTGGTAAGCGTTACCGATATTTCTAACCGCCATTTCCGCCTCAAGAATTTTTCTCCTTGACGGGATACGTTTAAAATCCCCGCCCTGTTTCTCCCTCAAGCGTCGCGGAAGCCATCGCACAAAGAAATATATCAAAGCGCCTATCCACATAGTAAACAGTATAATGATAATCCACCATCTTTCTTCCGAATTACGCGCGCTGTCTATTATCATCCAAATCCAGAAAACCACCGATGCTATTGTTATAAGGCGGTATCCCCAACTTAGAAGTATAATTAAAGTATCCGACATATAAACTCCCGTATAAAAATTTACCCCGTTATCTCCCGAATTTACGATAAAACACCCATTAGGTTACGGAGTTTGCTTATCTCCTTTGTTTTACAGGCGCAACCCCGTTAATAAACGGAAATGCGCGAACAAATCGGGGTTCTATAACAAAATCGCCGTTGCTGTTGATATATCCCCATTTTCGTTTTAATAAAACGGGGGCAACTCCGTTTGAGAAAGGCAGGGCGTTATCGAATTTCGGGGGGATAATAAATTGCCCGTTTGTGCCGATATATCCCCATTTTCCGTTTTCCTTAACCGCACAAAGCCCCCCGCTGAAATAAGACACATCCTCAAAGCGCGGAGAAACCACGTTAGTCCCGTCAATCGAAACAAAACCCCACCTGAAATTCCATTTTACAGGCGCTATACCTTCCGAAAAATAATATGCTTTCTGAAAAACGGGTTCAAACAGGAAAGTCCCGTTATCCCTGATAAAACCGTATTTTTCATCTTTGACTATCAATGCGACATTATCGTTGAACGGATAAGCAAGCTCAAACCGGGGTTCGACAAGAAATCCGCCGTCTTTGTCTATATAGGAATATTTATCCCCGTATTTAACGACGGCAAAGCCGTTACGAAACTCAGAGCCGTCGCTGAAAACCGGAGAAATAACGATATTGCCGGTAGTATCAATATAGCCGTAACGCTCACCGATACGAAAAAGCGCGCGCCCCTCGCTGAAATCATACCCCCGAACCCTGAAACGCCTTGACAGTTCATAAACCGCAACTTCGCTCACCATACGCGAATCGTCTCTTACCGCCGAATATAAAGTTTTATCGAAGTTGGGAAAGCGGAAAAGCCCCGTAGCCCACACGGCAAGCGCGCGAATTTCCTCATCGGGACTATTTTTAGCTATACGGTTAAGCATAACGGCGATTGTTTCGGTTTCGGTGCGGGTTAAATTCCTTGAACTTTTGCTATCCCCCCACCCCGAAACACGGTTAATATCGCGCATTACAACCTTGATAAGTTCCAAAACGTCATCCGCAGAAAAATCCGGTGCCTTTTGTTTATCCAAATCCAGAAAGCGCGGCAGGATTTTATGGTCTCCCGCGGTTTTGTCGGCGCGGGATTTAAACAAAGAGGCATAATTTGAACCGACGGATGCTATATTATAAAGAGGGATAACAACCACGCCGCTTTTATCTATATACCCGAAAACAAACTCCCGTCTCGGCTCAACCAGATAAAATCCGACCGCCGAAAACCCTTCGGAAAAATCGGAGGCAACGGCAAACACCGCCGGGACTGCAAATCTTCCGTTTTTGTCTATAAACCCGAACCTGTCGTTAATCTTGACACGCGCAAGCCCCTCGCTGAACCCGTAAGCCTCATCAAACTCAACCTGTATAACCATATCGCCGTTACGGTTGATATATCCGGTCTTGCGGTTTTGAATAACAGGGGCAAGCCCCTCGCTGAAAGATGCCGCACCTTCAAAACGCGGTGAAATACGTTTAACTTTGTCATTCTCCAACACCAAATATCCGAAATCGCTTCTTACTTTGATAACAGCGACATCCTCTTTAAAATCCCATAAATCATCTATATCAGGGGAAATAACCAATTCCCCCGCAATATCGACAAAGCCGTAGCGAATATTCCTCGCGCACGAAGTAAACGATAGAATCAAAAAAATAAGTGCAATAGTTTTAGAGAATGACATAAATTCCTCAAGACTAAAGTATTAAAAAGCTTATTCCCCTAAAAACCTAATCTTGGTAAACTCAATCCCGTCGAGTTCCATTACCCAATAGTCATTAACCTCTTGAGGCTCGGAAGTAATTTTAAAATCCTTGCCGATACCCATAAAGCTGATGTTTATGATACCGTCTTCAATATTAAGGAAACCGCCGGTTACCTCGGTATTACCATACTTAAAACTTCCCGTGCCGTCAAAAAACATCTCAACAAAAGAACCGTCTGCAGCAACCCATTTGCCGGCATAAACCCTTTGTTCTTCGGTTAAAGGAGTTTTTTCTCCACACGCCGTAAGCCCCATACCCATCATCAAAACCGCAATTAAAGCAATAATCCTTTTGCTCATAATATTCCTCCTAAAAACACAAAATTTCATTTTATATCAGGTTTTAGTTTAACACCGTGTCTATATTTGAGCAAGAAAAAAAGCAATTCTTTTTATATTTTATTTGCAACATTCCGTTTAAGATTTCTATTGACTTGTCCGTAATATTAATTATAATTATTCAATCGCAAAACATACTTTGGAGAAATATATGACTTTTAAAGAAAAAATTCTTTCAAAGGTAAAGAAAACCCCCCGCCGTCTTGTATTGCCGGAGGGTGATGATATTCGCGTGCTGAAAGCTGCCGAAATGATAATCAAGGAAAAAATTACATCGGAACTCTATGTTCTGGGAAACGTTGAAAAACTAAAAAGAACCGCCGGCATAGAAAATATCAATATAAACGGGGTAAAGCTATTGGACCCGGAAGAATCCCCTAATCTGAAGAAATATTCCAACCAGTTTTACGTGATGCGTAAACATAAGGGAGTTTCTCCCGAGGTCGCGCTTGAAACAATGAAAGACGTGGTATATTACGGTGCGATGATGCTGAAAATGGGAGACGTAGATGCGATGGTATCGGGGAGTCTTACCCCTACCGCAAAAACGGTTCGCGCATCGCTTATAATAGTCCAGCCGAAAGAGGGGATTCAAACCGTATCGGGAAGTTTTGTTATGATTGTCCCGAATACCGAATACGGGAACAAAGGACAGTTCGTATATGCCGACTGCGGAGTAGTTCCCGAACCCACAAGCGAACAACTTTCCGATATAGCAATCTCCTCTGCGGAAACCGCAAAAAAATTGCTTGAGGTAAACCCCGTGGTGGCGTTTTTATCTTTCTCCACTATGGGAAGCGGAGACAGTATGTCGGTAAAAAAAGTCAGAAAGGCGGTGGAATTACTTAAAGACAAAAAACCGGATTTTCTGTTTGACGGGGAATTGCAGTTTGATGCCGCAGTGGATTCGACTGTGGCTAAACTTAAAGCCCCAAGTTCAATCGCGGCGGGAAAATCCAACGTGATGATTTTTCCCGACCTGAATGCCGGAAATATCGCGTATAAAATCACGCAAAGGTTGTGCAATGCGGAGGCTTACGGTCCTTTGCTTCAGGGTTTATCCCGTCCCGTAAACGACCTTTCGCGAGGCGCAACGCCGGAGGATATTTTGATGGTTTCCGCCATCACTATTGCACAGTCTATATAGGACTACTCTTTAAGAAAAGTGTCGATTTCGTCCTTTTTAACCTCAGCTTTATTCGTATCAAAAGATATGTCGGTGTGAGCATCTTTAAGTTTCTTAATAAGACCGTAAACCATAATCATAAGAAGACGAATACCCGATTCGGGGTATTTTTTCAAAAAACGAAGAATATCGGTGCGTTCAAAACGAAACAACTGGATATCTTTTCCGGCAACCACATCCGCCGTGCGTTTCATCTTAACAAAAATAGCCGCCTCGCCGAATATATCCCCCCGTCCGATTGAAGAGGTTACAACGTTGCCGTCCCCGCCTCGTTTCCTGACAACAACGCTCCCCTGCGTTATCGCATAAAGATACGGGTCAATTTCATCCTTCCCGATAATTTTTTCGTTCTCATCGTAAGTTACAATATCAGCCTTGTCTAAAATTTCCTCTTTCTCCTCAGGGGATAAATAACTGAAAATTTGAATCTCGCTAATCTCGGCAATCAAAAAATTCTTATCGAACCCCGGCTTATCCAAAATCTTCATATCAACCTCCTGTTTATATATATCCATTTATAATCTTCAATATTTTCTACTATACCGGACTTTATCGCAGGTTCTAAAAGTAATAAAAAAATACTTTCCGGTTGTTCCCGGTGAGGCAAGTTTCTTTTATAGATTCTAAATTCCTTTACAGGCGGGAAGCCTGTGCTACTGTCGGCGGCACAACCATCTTGGCTGTGTTCTTTATCTATTCCATCAGACATTTTGCCCACCCTATATTCAATAATAGATTAAGAGGCATTACGATTTAAGTCAAGAACTCAGACAAATTTCTGCATCCAAATCATATCAAAATTTTTGCTATGCTTAACCCCGACACATTTAAAACATCCGCACTCAACAAACCCCATCTTGCGATGGAAATTGAGGCTCTGCTCATTAAGCGAACTGATATTGACAATCAGGTTATCAACCTCAATCCGCTTTAAATCATCCGTTATCCTGTCGAAAATCTTACCGCCGATACCTTTACCCGTATATTCGGGAAGTATAAAATAAGTGAGAAGCGAACTTTTCCTGCAGGAGGAAAGCGCGTTAAAAGGACGTGCAAAACCGTAACCTACAACTTTGCCTTCAACCTCCGCAACATAAAACGGGTAGCGCTTTGTTTGTTCAAAAACCCGTTTTACATAACCCTTGCCGTTTGGAGTATCGGAATATGCGGCATAACTGTTTTCAATAAAATAATTATAAATATCTAAAATTGCCCGCGTATCTTTTTTTAAAGCCTTTCTAACTACCGGATTCATCTATTTCTCCGTAACAAACCGTTCTCTGACACTCTTACATCGGATAAAAACCGACATTATCTCCGGTAAATAATAATCGATTATGTTACCTTCTTTATACCGTTTACGAATTTCGCTTGAACTTATATCAAAGCGAGGGGTATCAAGAAAATTCATAAACTTAAAACGCATTTTAAGTTCGTTAATATTGTTTTCTCCGCGAGCGGCAACATAAACCTTCGCGAATTCGGCTATTTTTTCATAGTCTTTCCATTTATCAAAATCCCGCGCCTGGTCTTGTCCGATAATGAGATATAATTCCATAGAAGGGTCTTTTTTCAGCAACTCCTCAACAGTATCAACGGTATAGGAAACCCCTCCCCGCGAAATCTCCATATCCGAAACGCTTATTTTATGTTCGTGATGGAGAAAATAGAGTTTGGTATAGGTTTCCATAAACCATATAAAAACCATATTGTAAATTTGCGTTGAACCCGGCTTATCGGAAGCATCGGTGATACAAAAGATTTTTTCTTTAAGAAGAATTTTCTCAAGCGCGTGAGGGGGAAGGTTAAACGAGGCAATCTTAATCATCAGGGAACGCATACCTGCATCCCAGCCCTCGCTGATTTGTTTATGCGAAGGATTTGCGGTTGGAATAAAAATAAATTTATCAAGCCCAAGTTTTTCGATTGCGAAGTTGGCAAGCAAAAGATGCCCCGTGTGCGGAGGGTTAAACGCCCCTCCGAGAATCCCGACTTTCATATTTATTCCTTATTTTCGGTTTCAAGCATTTCTATCCGTGCAATTCCTCCCTTGGCATACCCGATAATTGTATTATTTTCTTTGTCGAAAGTCAAATCGACATTATTATATTTACCGTAAATCTTGCCGTTTACGTTAATATAGTAATCCCCGTCCTTTTGAAAACTAAACCCTGCCATAGAGCCGTCATTTGAAAAAACGGGAATATTAGCCTTATCAAAGACTTCGGAAATTTCGCCGTCTATAAAGACAAAGTCCTTGCCTTTATCGGTAATTTTAAAAGCAACCCGTTTTCCGCTATGCGAAAAAACCGGTAGGGAAATATAATCATACCCGCCGTAATTGACACCGTCAATATTAACAAACATTTTATTTTCTTTCCGATGAAGTAAAACCGCTATAGAAGCATCGGGAGAAAGTAATGGTATAGAAATTTCTTCGCCAACTCCGCCCGCATCTTTTATTGTTTTCAAAGTGTTGCCGACAAACAGAATCTCCATCTTATCACTATGGGAATTAAAAAACGGGATTGGGTTATCCTCATAGGGTCCTGAATTTTCGCCTTTATCGCAAATATACCATTTTCCATCATCAATAAAGACAAACGCGAAATTTTCGCCCTTAGTATCGAAATTAATAAATCCCGCATCCTGATAAACCCCGAATTTTTTACCGCTTATAAAAACATAAGCGGAGTTTAATTTCTCAAACGCCACAAACCCCCATCGCGACAAGCCCTTGTCGAAAACCACCCCCTCACCGCCGAGAGCGGTAAATCCGCCGTAGGTATCGCGGTTTACCTTGACACAATACAACCCGTTCTTAACGTAGGAAAAAGTTGCAATATCTCCGGTCGGCGAAAACCGTATATCCGTAACCTTATCGTAGGGTCCCGAAACCCTGCCGTCAATCCACACATATTCGGAATTATCGAGAGCATAGGAAAACCCAAGTCGTCTCCCGTCGGGCGATATAACAAAGATTTCCTTATCGAGATTTTCGTCTATCCTGTAAGACTTATCACAGGAAGCAAGCGTTATAATAAAAGTCAACGCAAAGAAAACCAAAATCCCTTTTTTCAAAAAAAACCTCCTATCGGATATGCCCGTCGCCGTAAATCACCCATTTTTCGGTAGTAAGTTTGTCAAGCCCCATAGGACCCCTGACGTGGAGTTTCTGAGTGGAAATACCAATCTCCGCGCCGAGACCGAACTCGCCCCCGTCGGTGAATCTTGTCGATGCGTTGGCATAAACCGCCGCGCTGTCAACCCTGTCCAAAAAGCGACGGGTATTGTGATAATTTTCACTAACTATGGCATCGGAATGATGAGAACCGTAGGTGTTTATATGGTTAATCGCCTCATCGACATTATCGACAACCTTAGCGGAAATAATATAATCAAGGTATTCGGTAGTCCAATCCTCATCGGTAGCGGGTTTCAAATCGGGTATAATATCGCGCAAAACCTTATCGGCGCGAATTTCGACATTTTCTTTAATAAGCGCCTCAAGAAGCTCCTTTTTATAAGGATAGTTTTTGTGAATAAGCAAAGTTTCGATAGCGTTACAAACGGAAGGGCGCTGGACTTTGGCATTAACCGTTATAGTTTCGGCGAAAGTTTTATCGGCGCTCTCATCAACAAAAACGTGGCAAACTCCCTTGTCATGCTTGATTACGGGGATACTTGACTGCTCGCTCACCGCCCGGATAAGCCCCTCACCGCCCCTCGGTATAACAACGTCGATATATTTATCAAGTTTAAGCATCTCGGAAACAATCTCGCGCTCGGTGCGGTCAAGTATTTGGACGGCATCTTCTGGAAAACCCGCCTCTTTAAGAGCATCGCGGATAAGCTCGGTTATAGCGACATTGGAATGAACCGCCTCTTTGCCGCCGCGAAGGATTACGGTATTTCCCGATTTAAGGGTAAGTCCCGAAGCATCGGAGGTTACGTTGGGTCGGGACTCGTAAATAATAGCGACAACCCCGATAGGCACGCGTATTTTATTAAGTTGAAGCCCGTTGGGACGCTTTACGATATAATCCCCGCCGCCGACAGGGTCGGGAAGCGCGATAATATCCTCAAGCGCCGTTACCATACCGTTAATACGCTTATCGTTAAGCACAAGACGGTCTATAATCGCCTCGCTTTTCCCGATAGAACGCGCATAGTCTATATCCTTGAGGTTTTCGGTTTTAATAAAGTCGGCGTTCTGAGATATATTTTTAGCGACAATACTAAGCGCCTTGTTTTTCTCGATAGTGTTCATAGATGCCACCTCGTAAGAAACCTCACGGGCGCGCTTTGCTATCTTTTCGATATATTCCGTAAATTCACTCATCAGATAAACTCCTAACGCTATTTCGGAATATTATTTTAAAACAAATCGAATAAATTTTCAACAGGAAAAATGTTGTGGGACGGAAATAAATCGATTATTTTGATTCGTAAAGGTCATCAATCTGCATTTTATCAATAACGGAAACGGTAAGTTTATTTTCCGAGCTGTCGAAAGTTAATCTTCGCCCGCGCTCACCCCCCGTATTGGTTGACCTTACGCGAATATTGTTGGCTTTAAGGGTATTTTGAGCGATTTCGATATTTCGGTCTCCGATAAAGAAAATCTCCGAATCATCGAAAATAATAAAAGCCCCGCCCGCAATATGGGCATCCAAATTGGAGATAACCGAACCCGCATTAGTGAATTTATTTATCAGAGTTGATACGGCAACGTCCCCGAATTTAGTGCTGACCGATTTGTCGGGTGATTGAGGCAAAAGGTAATGGACAAGTCCCGCGTATTTTTTCACCCTGTCGTAAAGAACCACCGCCACACAAGACCCCAAAACCGTTCTTATAAAAATCGGCTTTTTGGAAAAAATCAGCTCGCCCGGATTTATAAAGTAATATGGCATATCCATCGTTTAATCCTTAGGTTTTATTTTGATAAATGGAGTTTTTAATTGAATTTAGCTTGTGTCTTATACCGACAAGGCTTTCCGATAAACCCAAAATTAAAATACCGCCGGGTTTTAGATGCTCGTGAATTTTATTTATCACGTATTCTTTTTCTTTATTATCGAAATATATAAGAACGTTTCTTAAAAAAACCACGTCGAATTTTTTATTAAACGGGTAATGCTCAAGCAAATTAAGATACCTGAAAGAGATAAGATTTTTAATTTGAGGTTTGACTATAAAGTCGTTATTTTCGCGGTCAAAGTCAAAATAGCTTCTAAGTTCGGCCTCCTCAATATGCCCGCGCACCTTAGTATAATGATACCGTCCCTCGCCTGCAAGTTTCAAAACCCTCGTTGAAATATCGGAAGCGAGAATCTTTAAATCATATTGATACGGGGTTTTTAAAGACTGAAAAGCCGAAATAGACATACTGTAAGGTTCTTCGCCTGTGGAACAAGCCGCGCTCCAAATACGAATATAGTTTTCTTTAGCCGCAACTTCCTTGAGATGATTTTTCAGAAAATCAAAATGCACCGGTTCTCTAAAAAAGAAACTCCAGTTTGTGGTAAGAGTATTTACAAAATTTTCCATTACCTTACCGCTTTTATCGACAATCAACGCATCATAGTATTCATCAAAACTCTTAAATTCCTTGTTGGGCCCGACATATTTAGACAGGCGATGGATAAGCAAATATTTTTTATGCTCTTTAAGGGTGATACCGCTGTTTTTAAACAACAGGTCGGTAAATTTCTTAAAAACCTCATCGGAAAGTTGCGGGTAATCAAACTTTTCCATTAACCAATCTCCGTTAAACCGGATTTAAAACACAAAGATAGATTCGTCATCAGAAGAGGAACCAAGCTCCCTGACCTCTTTTTCCACATCTTCTTTGCTTTTAAGCCCGTAACTGATTTCGTATTTTTGCAAAATTGCACGCTCATTGGATGTTGAAACCAAGCGGTGAATATTTTTAATCATCTCGTTTCGGACGGCAGTTTTTTCATTTTCGCTTAAAATGTTGTCGATTTTCGACTGGTCAACATCGGAATAAAACCTCTCAAGAATATCCGAAATAAACACGCTTATATGCTCAACCTCCTGACTTCGCACGTCATAATACTGTAATTGACCCACAACGTCCTTTATCCCCGTCTCTATTTTATCCGAGAACATTTCCAAAGATTGAATAACCGCTTTGATTTTATCGAAAGAGCGGTTAATAGTCTCGGCAAACTCCTCCAAAGATTCCTTAATACCGATAACGTATTCATAAACGCGGTTCATATTATCAAGATAATCGTCCTTGAGTTTCTCTGTGGTAACAATGGTATCTCTTACGCGAAGTTTAACATCCTGCGCAAACTGGCGGGTGCGGATAGCAAACTCGCGAAGGTCTCTTGCCAAAACCTGAAAGCCCTTACCGGTAGAACCGGTATTTGCCGCCTCAACACTAACGTTCAAGGAAATAATTTTGATAGTCTCCGCAATCTCCTCGATGGAATTAGCCATATCGGAAATACTTTTTAGTTTATCCACGCTCTTTTCGACAAAATTATTGGAAACCTCTTTAAGCTTCTGCATATCCTGAAAGAAGTTTTCAAACTCCTCGACAACAAGACGGGCTTTCTTCACAACCGCCGCAAGACTGTCCCTGCGATTCTCATCCATAAGACCCGTCATAGTAGCCTGAATATCCTTGGTTATCTGCTCGCTGAAATTCGATATAATCTCAAATTTCTCGACCATCTCCATAATAACCTGCTTGGAAATCTCATTTGATGAGCCTGTAAAATCGGAAAGTATCGGAACAATACTTGAAAGATAAAAAATCAGTCTCGCCATAGTGTATGTGGTATCGCTTAAAAGCTCCTTGTTGTTTACATAGGTGGCAAAAAACTGCTGGATAGTCCCGATAATATTCACGCTTGATACAAAAAGGTTGTGATTTACTATCTTTAACTGATGCTCAAGAAGATTAACAATCTTATAGTCTATCTTATCCTGCTTTTTTATTTCCGCCCTGAACTCATTAATACTCATTACCGCGCTTCTAACCTGAGCAATTTCTTCTCTAATCTTCTCAAATCTCTTTTTCAATACCGGGTCTTCCTCTATCTCTTTAACTCCCTCAAGCGCAATATAAAAACTAAAAATTATTTCCATTTGAGGAATAAACGAATAAAGCGCGGCAAGCAATGTTTCTTTGGTCTTGGATATATAATCTTTTTCTTTTTTTACTCTTATCAGCAACACCGTGCTTACCGCGAGAAAAGACAGAGAAATAAAACATATAATTATAAACCATTGTATAGGCAATTTTGTCTCCATAAAATTTAGTTAATAGAAAATCCAGCTTCTTATTGTAACTAAAACTTCAAAGACTATCAAATTTTAAATATATAAATTAAATAAAAATGAGCAATTTAACCTGCGCGAAACCTCAAACGGTCTTATTGTCAATTAACCGTCTCCTCATAATTCGCAGTTTTTAGAACACTTAATCCGCATTTGCGTTTTTGCGAAAAATACTGTATAATTTTACGTTAAAAATTCTATTGGAGGCGTTCTATGAAACCGGCTATAATCAATACCGAAATTAAAGAAATTAAAAAAATCTACACCGGCAAGGTTCGCGATATCTACGAAATAGAAAGCGGCAAGTGGCTTATAGTCGCAACGGACAGGATATCCGCTTACGATTGCGTTTTTCCCAATGGTATCCCCGACAAGGGAATGGTTTTAAACCAAATATCCAACAAATGGTTTTCCGTAATCAAAAGCATAAAAAATCACCTGATTTCCACAAATCCCGAAACGGAACTGCCGTTTCTTAAAAATTATCCGTCTATGAATGAAAGAAGCGTGATAGTAAAAAAGGTCAACCGCCTGCCCGTGGAATGCGTGGTGCGCGGATACCTTTTCGGGAGCGTTTATAAGGCATATCAGGAAACAGGCAAGGTTTGCGGTATAGAACTTCCGTCGGGAATCCCGTTAGCGGGAAAGATTGAAACCCCTATTTTTACCCCCGCAACCAAAGCCGAAACCGGACACGATGAAAATATCGGCCAAAATGAATTTTATAACGTTGTAGGAAAGGAACTCGGCGATAAAATAATTTCCGCTTCGGTTGAAATTTTTAATAACGCGCGTGATATTATGGAAAAATTCGGCGTAATCCTCGCGGATACCAAATTCGAGTTCGGTATTGATGAAAACGGAGAACTTATACTTGTTGATGAGGTTTTAACCCCGGATTCATCGCGATACTGGGATGCTTCAAGCTACAAAGCCGGCGAAAGCCCCAAAAGCTACGACAAACAATTTGTAAGAGACTACGTTTCAAAAAGCGGATGGAATAAACAGCCTCCCGCTCCCGAACTCCCTGAGGATATTATAGAAAAAACCCGCGATAAATATATGCAAATCCTCAATTTCGTTCAAAAAATATAAAAAGAGGTCTTCTTGGAAGCTAAAGAACAGGAAATAAAACCTATTTTGCTGAAATTTGCCCCAGCTTGGAAAAGAGTTGTTGCTTTTTTAATTGATTCTTTTCTTATGGGATTGATTGTGCAAGTGATGTTTTCCTTTATATTCAGGCAGGAATATATGTATATAATTGAGGAAATCACCGCACAGGCGCAAATTATAAATCAAGCCCCGCCGGATTTAATTAACGGCGTTGCCGAAACCGGTATGGAGCATATAACAGGACTTTTTCTAAACTTTATGCGAACCAATGCAATACTTATGATGGTTGTCCAAATCCTGATAAACGGTATATATTTTATCCTGTTCTGGACAACAAGCGGACAGACTATCGGAAGTATGATTTTAAAAATAGTCGTAATAGACATACGAAGCAGAAAACTCGGAATAATCCAATCGGCTTTGCGTTTCCTGATGCTTGCGCTTGCCTCGCAGATTTATTATATCCCTATGGTATTCACCATCAATCCGGTTTACCGCCAAAGATTCCACGATTTTTTTACCAACTCGGTAGTGGTGGAAATGCCCTCATTCGATAAAGATGAAAAAACAGAGAAAGAAAGCGAATACGAAAACGCCTAAATCCTGAAATAACCCTGACGTATTGAATTACAGCCGATAGACACGGCAACGGGAAGAGTCGCAATATGACAGGGAATAGTTTTCACCTTTGCCGCAATAATCGTATCCCCGAATTTTAAACCCTGAAATCCCACCGACAGCTTGTTTGCATTCTTCAGTATTGATACCGAAATTTCATTTTCGACTTTATTCATAGTGTTTTGGTCGATATATTCGAGCAGGAGTCGTTTTGAAACGGAAACCGCTTTTGCAAGAGTTCCGCCGACACATACCCCGATAAGATACGGCGGGCAGGCTTTTGAACCGGCTTGAGCGATAACACCGACAGCCCATTTTGAAACATCTTCCATAGCTGCCGTCGGGAGTAAAAGCCCCGCACCCGAAACGTTCTCCGAACCCCCGCCCTTAATCATAATCCATACGTCAAGCGTATCGCCCTCGACTATCTCCGTATCAATAAAAGCGGGCGTATTGTCGCGGGTATTAACCCGGGTAACAGGGTCGGCTAAAGATTGTCTCAGCGCAAATTTTTTGTAAACCTCGCTTACAACCTCGTTTACAGTCTGTTGAATGTCGAAATCCAAAAAGACACGGTTTCCAACGCTCATATAAACCTGAACATAGCCCGTATCCTGACAAAGTGCGCGGTTTTCCGAACGTGCAATCCCGGCATTTTCAATAAACACATCCACAACGCGTTTTTCTTCCATCCTGCAAACCCCATATCTTAAGTCATTAAGATAACGGGCAATATCCTCGCGCAAATTGAAATTTGCGTAAACAAGCTGCTCCCCCAAACAGCTTTTAAACACTTCTTTTGAAACAGTTTTAAACTGCATAGAGCTAATTTGCCTCTCCGGCTGCGGGACAATTGGAACAAGCCGAATTGGAACTGCTTTCGGCGGATGGGCAAGTTTCCTTCGGTGCGGATTGACGTTTATAATCGGTAGTATAAAATCCGCTGCCTTTAAAAATCAAACCTGCTCCGCCGCTGATAAGTCTTCTCACACCACCCCCGCATTTCGGACATTCTTTCAACGGCTCATCGGTAATCTTCTGAAATTCCTCGAAAATATTTTCACATTCAAGGCATTTGTAATCATAAGTAGGCATAACATACTCCTCACCATTTGAGATTCTTGAGACGTTTGACAGCCTCAACAACATCATCGCGATTCCCAAATGCAGACAAACGAAAATACCCGTCTCCGCATTTTCCAAAACCGCTACCCGGGGTTCCTACCACGCAACATTGTTCCAAGAGCAAATCAAACAAATCCCACGAGGAAAATTTATCGGGGGCTTTAAACCACACATAAGGAGAATTAACCCCTCCCGTGTAAGGAAGCCCCAAACTCTCTATTCCCTCACGGATTATCTTTGCATTTCCGAGATAATAATCTATAAGTTCTTTTACCTGTTTTTGTCCTTCTTCGGTAAACACCTTGTAAGCGCCTTTCTGTATAATATACGCCGTTCCGTTAAACTTTGTCGATTGTCTTCTATACCACAGCGAATTAAGCGAATGAGGGGTGCCGTCTTTATCATACGCTTTTGCCTCTTTAGGCACTATCGTATAAGAAAGACGAGTTCCGGTAAAGCCCGCGGTTTTGGAAAGACTCCTGAACTCCACCGCGACCTCTTTAGCGCCGTCAATCTCGAAAATACTGTGAGGGATATTATCCTCACGGATAAACGCCTCATAAGCCGCATCAAAGAGTATAACCGCATTATGTTTATGGGCAAAATCGACCCACTTTTTAAGCTCATCCTTAGTTACTGCTTTACCTGTGGGATTGTTGGGAAAACAAAGGTAAATCAAATCCACGGTGGTATCTGGAATGGATGGGATAAAATCATTATCCGCCCTTGCCTCTAAATATACAAAATTAGAATATCGTCCGTCAAGAAAATCCCCGCTTCGCCCCGCCATAACGTTGCTGTCAACATATACGGGATAAACGGGGTCGGGAACCGCTATTTTTATATCATTTGAGAAAAGTTCCTGAAAATTAGCGGTATCCTCTTTAGCGCCGGTGGATATAAAAATTTCATCAATATCCATATCAACGCCCCTTGAAAGAAAATCCGTCTTGCAAATGCTTTCGCGCAGAAATTCGTAGCCGTGATATGAGCCGTAGCCTTTAAAAGATTCCGGCTTGCCCATATCGGAAACGCCCTCATTAAGCCCCTCTATAACGGCATCGGGAAGCGGACGGGTAACGTCGCCGATACCGAGTTTAATAATTCTCTTATCGGGATTTGCATCTGTGTATTCTTTAACGCGTCTTGCAATTTCGGCAAACAGGTAGCTTCCCTGAAGTTTTTTGTAATTTTCGTTAATTTTAATCATTAAATCCTCCTGATAAATATACTATATAAAATTTCGTTTATCTGCGTCATTTCGGATTCGCTCAGCCACCGGACCCGGTAGCACAGTCATCCTGACTGCGTGAGCACCTCCCATCCTCCGTAAATTGTCATTCCGACTATAACAAGTTAAATTCTTCATAGGTTAGGCTTACGCAGGTATAATCGGAATGACGCTGATAGAAGAGCAATTCGGCTCCGTTTCAACCTCCTTCGGAAGAGGCTCGGTTTCCTTTTATTTTATCTACGCCAATGTTTCACGTGAAACATATATCATTGCGATATATCCATTTTTCTCGATATAAGATTGTAAATATTCTCCAACTCTTCTTGAGAATAGTAAAAAATCTCGATTTTTCCCGTTTTTTGACTGCCGGAAATCTTAACCTTAGCCCCAAGGGACTGGATAAACCGCTCCGCAAGTTCGCCCATCTCGGTTTGTTTTTTTTCCTTAGGTTTAGAGGATTTTTTATCCTCTTTTCCGTTTCCGCCGAATTCTTTAGCAAGATTTTCCGCCTCTCTTACGGAAAGCCCGTTACCGACAATATATTTCGCAAAATCTATCATTTTGTCCACGTCGGTAATACTCAGAATTGCGCGGGCATGTCCCTCCGTCAATTCCCCGTCAACAACCAAATCACGGATATATGACGGAAGTTTTAAGAGCCTCAAAGTGTTGGCAACGGTGGTTCTGCTTTTCCCGACAGTCTGAGCGAGTTCCTCCTGTTTCAGGTCTAACCGCTCCATAATTTCCTTATAGGCAAGCGCAATTTCTACAGGGTTTAAATCCTCGCGCTGGATATTTTCTATCAAAGCAATTTCGAGACGGTCTTCCTCGGAATAGTCTTTTATAATCGCTGGGATATTGTGAAGCCCTGCGATTTTTGCCGCGCGAAGTCTTCTTTCACCGGCAACAAGTTCATAACGTCCGTCCCCAAGCTCGGAAACGATTACGGGTTGTATAACCCCTTTTTCCTTGATTGATGCGGCAAGTTCCCGCAACGTATCATCGTGAAAACTTTTTCTCGGTTGAAACCTGTTTGGAATAATATTATTAATGTCAATCAGGTTTTCGGCATACCCCGAAGATTCCAACTCGTTTTCATCAACAAGGGCGCGCATCCCTTTTCCGAGACCCTTTTTTAACGACATATTAACCCTCCGCCCGTTTCAGGAATTCCGCTCCGAAACTTTGATATGCCTCTGCACCGTGGCATTTCGCATCATAATCAAAAATCGAAATACCGTGGCTCGGCGCCTCGCTGAGACGGACATTCCTCGGAATTACGGCATCATAAACCTTTTCTTTAAAATAGTTCTTAACCTCGTCAACCACTTCCTTGGAAAGATTAGTCCGTGAATCATACATAGTAATCAAAACCCCCTCAATAGCGAGGTTTTTATTAGGACCGCTCTTAACCATCTTGATAGCCTTTAGAAGCTGTGCAAGCCCCTCCATCGCGTAAAACTCGCTTTGCAGAGGAATAAGCACACTGTTTGCCGCAACAAGCCCGTTAAGCGTAAAAAGACCGAGAGACGGCGGGGTGTCGATAATAATATAGTCGTAATTATGCTTAATCTCGGCGATAGCATCGTGAAGAATATACTCCTTACGCGATACATTCATCAGCTCAATTTGGGCGCCGGTCAAGTCGATAGTAACGGGGACAATTTTAAGGTTCGGGTATTTGGTTTCGACAATAACGTCGCGTATTTTTTTCTCCCCGATAAGCACCTCATAAATCCCGTTGCCCTGACGTTCTCTAATATCAATACCGAGACCGCTGCAGCTATTCCCTTGGGGGTCGATATCGATTAAAAGTGTTTTTTTACCTGCGCTTGCAAGAAAGGCGGCAAGATTAACGGTGGTAGTGGTTTTCCCCACCCCGCCCTTCTGGTTAGCTATAACCACGGTTTTACTCATACAATAACCTCCGAAAAAGAATGAGATTAAATTATAAATCAAAAATTATAATTCGGCAAGCTGGGGGTTGATTTTAATTGTAAAAAGTTTCACGTGAAACATAGACAAAAAATAGCTTGGCATAGGCACGATAAGGTCATCTTGATACTCCCGCATCCCCCGCACTTGATAACCACATTCTATTTCCCGATAAGTGTCATTCCGATTATACCCTCGTTAGTCTATCCCGTGAAGAATCTCCTTAAAGCCGATAAGATTCTTCAGGAAGTTAGACTATCGGTAGCGCAATCAGAATGACATTTTACGCATAGCTACCGGTTATTAAGGCACGGAGAGGTCGCCTTGATACTCCCGCATCCCCCGCACTTGATAACCACATTCTATTTCTAAATAAGTGTCATTCCGATTATACCCTCGTTAGTCTATCCCGTGAAGAATCTCCTTAAAGCCGATAAGATTCTTCAGGAAGTTAGACTATCGGTAGCGCAATCAGAATGACACTTTACGCATAGCTACCGTTTATTAAGGCACGGAGAGGTCGCCTTGATGATCCCGTTTTTATCGCCTTCTCCCTTATTAAATTTGATAATTATCCGTTTATATTATATAATATACCCGTTACTTATGAGGTAAAAACAGGAGGCAATATGTACACTGTCTTGATGGTTATATTCATAATAGATGTGGCGCTTTTGATACCCACAATTCTTATGCAATCGGGAAGCGGCGCTGAAGCCGGTATGTTCGGGAGTTCTCTCACTATGGGGGCTTTCGGTGCAAAAACAAGCGAGGTCTTGGTTAAATTCACAAGATGGCTTGTCGCTATTTTTATGGTGAGCGCTTTTCTATTGGGTTTCCTCAAGGTAAGGGAACACAAGCGATTCGCCGTAGAACCCGCAACGGTTGAAACAATGCCCGCACCCGATACCGATACGGAAAGAAGCCCGGAAGAATCCCGCGGACTTATTCCATCTGAAATCCCGCAGGAGGGCGCTCCCGTTTTGCCGATGCTTCCGGAAAATAATTAGTTTCCTATGAAATCGGCGGGAATTATCCTCGGAGGTGGCACGGGGTCGCGGTTTTCTTCCGACTTGCCGAAACAATTTGTTAAACTTAACGAAAAACCCGTTATCAACCACAGTATTGAAATTTTTATTGAAGCGGTAAATATTGTCGTAGCGGTAATCCATCCCAATTGGATAGATTATGCCCGCGAAATATTACCACCCGTTTGTATCGTTGCCGGCGGCAATAGCAGACAGGAATCGGTATATAACGGGCTGTGCGCTCTCAAGGATAAAGATATTAAAACCGTAGCAATACACGACTCCGCGCGACCGTTTATGTCAAAACAACTTCTCTTAAACGCAATCAAAACCGCAGAAAAGTATAAATGCGCAGTTCCCGTTATTTCCATAAACGACACGCTTGCCGTTCTCGAAAACGGCGTTATCGTCCGCTATGAAGACCGTTCGCGTATATTTGCGGTGCAAACCCCTCAGGCTTTCGATTTCAAGGCTATCCGTGAAGCGCATACTAAAGCGCAAAAAGAAAACCGTTTCGATTTTACCGATGATTCGAGCTTGTTCAAAGAATACGGCGGAAAGGTTTATTGTATCGACGGGGAACAACAAAACATTAAAATCACTTACACAACCGATATATAAGAGGAGATTTTATGGAAAACCTGAAATGGATAATTTTAGCAATTTTTATTGCTCAAAAGCTATGGGGGTATTTCCTGAAATACCTGAACTTCCGGCATATAAAATCCCATAACGAGATACCGGAATTTTTTAAAAACTATATCGACCGCGAGAAACTCATAAAATCACAGCAATACTACGAAACCCGCAACCGTTTCGGAATTATCGAAAGTTCAATATCAACTCTCGTAGGAATCGGTTTTGTGTTCACCCCTCTTTTTGAAATCTACAATAATTGGATTTTATCTTTGGAATTGGGTTTTGTGCTTACGGGTCTGTTGTTTTTCGGGATAATCTGGCTCGTATCGACAATAGTTTCAATACCGTTTGACTTGTATTCCACTTTCGTAATAGAGGAAAAATTCGGTTTCAATAAAACAACGCCGAAAATCTGGATAGCCGACTTTTTCAAATCTCTCATACTGTCCGCAATCCTGATAATTATACTGCTCGGCGCCGGGCTTTGGATAGTCACCTCCTCACCTCAATACTGGTGGATAATACTGTGGGGGTTTTATTTTATTTTCAGTATGTTTATTATATACATTTCGCCCTACGTCATTCATCCGCTTTTCAATAAATTTACCCCGCTTGAGGATACTGAATTTGTAGAAAGCATAAAAGAAATGCTTTCAAAGGTCGGGATTAAGATTAGCAACGTGTTCAAGATGGATGCATCAAAACGGAGCAAGCATTCCAACGCATATTTTACAGGTATGGGAAAATCAAAGCGGGTGGTATTCTATGACACCCTTCTTGAAAATTTTGATAATGAGGAAATTCTTGCGGTTTTAGCGCACGAGGCGGGACACTGGAAAAAGAAACATATTTTAAAAACCTTAGTCGTATCCGAGGCGGTATCGCTTATCGGATTTTTTGTCGCATTTAAACTTATGGAAAGCGGTGTTCTCGGTTCTATATGGGGAATTGCAGACGGGGGTTTCTTTTTCGAGATAGTTATTATCGGGATACTTATAAGTCTCATTACGTTTTTTATATCGCCTTTAGGTTCGTTCTTTTCGAGAAGAAATGAATATGAGGCGGACAGGTTCTCCAAAAAACTTACCGGTAACGGGGAATGGCTTTCGCGTGCGCTTGCAAAGCTAACATCGGATAATCTTTCGGTTTTACATCCGCATCCGTTGTTCTGGAAATGGTATTACAGTCATCCGCCCGTAATAGAGAGGGTAACCGCGCTTAACAAAAATCAACCCGAGTAAATATAATATGAAAGTTCGGGGAAACGGTTTTTAATATTGTTAAGCACGCGCTTTTCTATTTGACGTGCCGCCTCTGCGGTTATTGAAAAATGCCGTCCGAGAGTATTCAGGGTTTCCTTTTCCGAATCGTCAAAACCATATCGTTTGCGTATGATTGTTTGTTCTCGCTTTGAGAACGCGCTCATCGCACCGTTGATTTCATCCAAAAGAGATTGGAACTCGGCGATTTTTTCGGGATTAAACGTATCGTCGGAAACGGTATCAATAAACTCCTCGGTATCATTGTAAACCATGTCGTTAAGGGAAAAATCGCTGTTCTGGAAAAAGAAAAGTATATCAACGGCATCCCGTCGGTTTACTTGTAATGCGCTTACAATTTCATCAGCCTGCGGAAATCTGTTGTTTTTAGAACAGAACTCCGTAACATAGGATTTAATCTTTTTATTTATGGTATCCTTGCGATAGGAAATATTGAGGTTATACGAGGGTTTAATAAAGCCGCGAAGAATAGACTGTTTAATCCAAAAAGCGGCGTAGGTTGAAAACTTAACCCCTCGCTTGTAATCAAACTTTTTTGCCGCCTTAATAAGCCCCATATTCCCATTCTGTATTATATCCATTATGGAAGCCGAGCCTTTATAAAACTCAAGGGATATTTTCACCACTAACTTGAGATTTGCATTAATAAGCCTCTGTAATGCATCATTGTCTTTCTGCATAATTCGCTTTGACAACTCAATCTCATCATCCTTTGTTATAAGCGGGTGCTTTGAAATATCCTTGATATACTTCTTAAAAAGAATCATATCTTTCATATAGCCCTCCGTTCGTTTCTCAATATATTATGAGCAAACGGCGTGCCAAAGTTTAACGAAGGAAAATTTTTTATAATTTGTTTTACTACAACAAATTAAGGTGAGGGGTAATTTTGAACGGTATATACCTAAGATGGGTGTATAATAAATTATACACCATAAAAACTGTATGTTTTTTTATACAGTATAATTACGGGCGTTTTTTCATACCCTTAGTTTTCGGGTTATAAAGATGGTTCAACAGATAACCGGGATGGGGGTTTCTAAAGGAGGCAAAAATATTGTCCCTGAGCGAGGGAAAATCCTTTGAAAGCGTCCGTATTGTATTTCTGATTTTATCACGGTCTAAGTCGCGCTTCAAAACCTTAGCCGGACACCCCTCTTCAATAACCGGCGCCTTTATATCATTAATATATCGCATAATCCGACTTTTTTCAAGGTATGCAAGCGGACGGATAATATCTATTTTTCCCTCAAAAAGCGGAAGACGTGGTATCATCGAGGAAAGTTCCCTGCGGTAAAACATATTCATCAGCGCCGTTTCAACAATATCGTCCTTGTGATGTCCGAAAGCGAGTCTAGCGCATCCATACGACAGGGCTATCTTAATAAGTTCGCTTCTGCGAATCTGTGAACATTTAAAACAAATATTGCGAGGCAGGATTGTTTCCTTATCGTTCCCTGAAAGATAACTAAGAAGCGGCAGACGGATTATTTGCAGGGTAAGTCCGGTGCGGTTTAATAAAAATTCCGCCAATGATTTTATACTATCATTATGGGCTTTATCTTCGCCGTTATAATGGTCTATTAATACCGGGATTATTTCGTAAGAAACGGGAATCCGTTGTAAACGGGAATGCAGAAGGGTTACAAGCGCGATGCTGTCCATACCGCCGGAAACCCCGGCTAAAACCCTTTCGCCATCTTTAATCATATCGTAATCGTTGACAGCGAGCCCCACAATCTTGGAAAGACGTTTTTCTTTCAAATAACCCTCGCTTTACATATCATCTATATCTTCAACCCAGACGTCATCGGTATCGGCAATTTCAGCCTCTATCCTGTAAACAAGCCTGTCTTTCTTGTTAAATTTTACCGAAAGCTCATATATAGCCTTTTTAAGTTTGTAAACCTCAAGGGTAGAAAGAAATTTATCCAAATCCGGACGTGTAATAAGGCGTTTAAGTTCATCAAGAAATCTTGGGTTTCCGCAATTCTCAATAAGAACGGAATATTTTGCCAACGGATTAAACAAATTGTTTTCTATTGCTATAATAAATAATTTATTAAGTTCTTTTGCTATAAACGGGGATATATCGGTTATCTCCTCTTCCAAATTATCAAAGAGACGGGAAAATTTAAGTATTTCGTCTTTTTCATTAATGGATTGAGAAAATTTACGAATAATCGCTATAAACTGAGGTGTATCCGATTTATAAAGGTCTTTTAAATTATCGTAGTCGGAAGTATTTAATATATAAGAGGAGTTAATTAGATTTTTGAGGATTAAAGAGGAATGTCTATTCATAAACCCGTCTTTCTATTTCGTATTTGTTATCTTCTTTCCTTCCTTGTAAGAAAAGATAAATTTATCAATATTCCAAAAAATCAAAGCGCCGAAAAATTGAAGTATCATCAGGCGAAAAAATTGGTTGTTTAATATTCCCAAAGATTCAAAAATTAATAACGGTATCATCATAACTATCGCCGACAACTGCCATCTCAGATGGTATACCACATACTTAATAAATCTATTTTTCATCAAAAAACTCCCTTGGTAACCTCTTAACAAGGTTCCCCTCCTTAAAATTTGGATTCCAAATAATTTAGCTTCTTTTTGAAAAATAGTCAAATTATTTAATATTGATAAGTAATACGGTTATATCATCCCAGATAACCGATTTATCATTAACGGAATCTTTGATTTTCGATGAAATCTTATCTTTAAAATCCGTAAAATTAAGTTTTTTGTTTTCCACAAGAAAATTATTAAAATATCCGTAATATGACTTTTCGCTTGAGAAAAAGTCGATTAATCCATCGGTGTATAATATTATTTTATCATTTTTGCCTATTTCCGTTATATTCTCTTTGTAGGTATAATTAGAGGTAGTGCCTATCGGAGGAGAATTTTTTATTGAAAGGAAATCTATACTTTTGTTATTGCGGATACAAACCATCCCCGGATGACCCGCCGAGCTGTAAATAATACGATTTTTCTTTAAATCAATTATAATAAAAAACGCCGTGATAAATTTACTCGCCTCTATTTTTAAATTATTTATACTTTTATTTAATTTAGATAAAAATATAGAGGGTTTAAAATCGCTTGCCGTTTTTATCGTGTTTTTAAATTCGTTATAAACATCCTTTACGAAAACGGACAACATAGAGGCTTCAACACCGTGACCGGAAACGTCGCTGACCATAGCTATATAATACAAATCTCCATTAAGTTTTAATTCCTCTGCATAGTAGAAATCCCCGCCTATCTGGTATGAGAGTATATAAATTGCCTCAAAATTTATCTTATTGTTATTCGGAAGCTCTTTCGGGATAAGCCTCATCTGCATCATTCTTGCAGACTTGAGATTTTCGATAAGACTTTCATTCATCTTTTCAAGCAGGGCTTTTTTTTCCTCAAGCTCACATCGCGTTTTCATCCGCAAGGTATTGTCTATAAAAAACATTATTACGCCTTCATAATCGCCAGCTTCCTGATTTTTTATCGGAAAAAATCTTATATTATACCAAAACTCGCCTATTTGGATATCGAGATAATTAAAATCTATATTGGTTTCTTTAAGTTCTCTAATTTTTTGCTTTATACCCTCGCTGAATTTAACCGGAAAAACATTTGATACATCCATACCCAAAAATGATGCAAAACTGTCGGTTATATTTTTTAATCTCTCGTTATAATATATAATATGGTCCTCGGTATTAAGAAGGATTATACCGTCGCGGGCATTTTCAACAATACTCCTGTTAATAAGGGACTTGCTTCTCATATTTTCCTTTAAAACTTCATCCTTACTTATATCCTTAACCAACAGATAATATCCCAATTTTAATTCATCTATCTTTATTTGTCTAATAAGCACCTCGCTGGTCACAAGCGTGTTGTTAAAATCAAGGATTTTAACCTTAACTTTTGTTTCTTCTTTTTTTAAGGAAATCTCTAAAGCCTTTTCAAACTCCTCTAAAAATTCCCTAAAAATAAAAGCTCTGAAATTTTTGTAAAGAACCTCATCGCTTTTATATCCGAACATTATTTCGGCGCCTTTATTCCAAGTGGTAATATTCAGTCCGTTATCGGTGGTTATAAATGCATAATCGCGAAGTTTATCAATTATTATTGAAAAGACGTCCTGCATCCGCGTGCGTGCCACAAGAATTATATCAAGTAATATTGTCTTAAACCTTTTTGAGTTAAAAAAGAAATACTTAGCTCCTCTGAAATAAGAAACCATATTAGGATACATCAGGAGAAAAAACGCCATTAGATTATCTTCCTGAACAACCGGAATAATAATATGATATTTGCATACTCTTTCTTTACTTAAATTTCGCGAACAAAATATATTATAAAAAACCTCTTTGCTTATTTTACCGTTTTTGAGTTTTTCAAGATTTTTTTTAGATATGTATATTTTTTCCCTGTTGAGATAATCTTTGAAGTCCTTTAGCTTTCCGTTTTCACCCGAATAATAGCCAAGACTTATCTTTCCGTCGTTAAAGAAAAACATCAGCGAAACCTTAGCGTGAAAAGTCATTTTGAGTTGGGATGTAAGATAATTAAAAAAGCCGCTTGAAAAATCCGTTGAACTTTCTTCTATAAGCAAGAAATTACGAAAGACCTTTTCAAAGGTTATAAACGCCATTACCGTATCAACAACATAAACGATAATAAACAAGAGAAGTAAAATAAGAAATATTATCAGAATTAAATTCAGAAAACTCACTAAAACCCCTTTATACCATAAAAATCCTCATCTTTATTATCGGAATAAATTTTATAAATTAATATGAATTTTTGCGGATTCTTTGGGTACTATTATCTCTATTTTTTTTTTCAAACAAAACTTAGTAGTAGTTAGTAGAGCATATTTCTTTTTAACGCAATTCGCGTATAACTCAATGTATTGAAACAAATTAAGCTGTTAATTTAATGTGCAAAAACGGCTCAAAATACGAATCGTAAAAAGTTAAAAGCGTTCAATTTTTGAATTTTTAATTTTACGGAAAATCAATTTGTTCATATCTGCAATCTTACACACATATATTGTATATAAAAAAGCACAATCCAACGCACACAGCAGTCTTTATTTTAGAATGCCGCCTTTAATTCCGAAAATATAGATGATTTAATATCCGTTTTTGGAGTATAGGGTGAAAAAAACTCTTATTATTTTTTTCCTGTTGTTTTTTCCTATTATATTATATAGCGAAGATATATATACATCAAGCTTAAGCATAAAAAAAGTTTCGGCGGATATAGTGGAAATAAGCTGGAGGTCTAATGTAAAGCAATGGGATTTTCGTATTTACAGAAGTCAAGTCGGACCAATAAATTCCCCCGAAGCGCTTGAAAAAGCCACCCTTCTTGCAGTTGTGGACAGTAAGGGAGAACCGTTTCGCAATCATTTCCGTTATCCTCCGTTTAGAAACAGGTTACTTGAAAGCGGAAATTATTACTATGCGGTGTTACCGTATAAGGTTTTCTATACCTTAGAGGATTTTTTACCTGCAATAAATTTTAATACGGAACCTTTTTATATTGATATAAACCAGCCGCCTGAAATAAAAATTGATGAACCCAAACCGAAAGTTGTTGAACCTGTTGATATAACCGAACCGATAAAAGAACCTGTTCCGGTTAAGGAAGATGTTGTTACCGTGGAAAGACCGACTCCTATAGAAACAAAACCTGAAGCTGTTGAGACGAAACCGGAAGTCAGAGTTGAACCAAGACCCAAACCGCGACCCGTTCGCATACAACCCACGGTTATTGAACCGGAACCTTACTATGTTTCAGGGGTTTTTACTCAAAGGGATGAGGATTCTTTCCTTGTTTTTTGGAGACTTAACAGGCTTACCGATACCGATAAGGTTTTCTCGGTTTATAGAACGAATTTTCCTGTTACAAACTTTAGTCAAATTAAAGATATAAGTCCTTTTAGGAAATATACAAACGAATATTATTTCGCAGACAGCGATATTTACTACGGACAAAATTATTTTTATACGGTTTTGCTTGATGATGGTGAAAATGAAATTCGTCCCGGCTTTAACTCTTCGGTAAAACCCGTAATATTCGGCGCTCCCCGCGAAGTAACGGTTGAAAGATTTATTATTCGCGAAACCGCTACCGGTATTACCCCTTCTTCCGTTCCCCAAATTCCCTTACGTTATCGGGATACCGGTTTAATCTTTGATGATTTTAAAACCGAAGTTAAAAAGCCTGTTGTTGAAGAGAAAAAACGGGAAGAACCGCCGCAGATAAAAGAAAAAACAGAGGTTGTCGAAAGGGAAAGGGAGAAAGATTTGCCGGTGATAATTAAGCCTGTTCCGGAATTTATTCCCGAACCCGTAACCGAAAAGAAGATTGTTGATACGCCTGTTCATATAGAAAGAGAACCCGTTATCGAAAAACCGGAACCCGATATTACGTCAAAAGTTGATAAGAAAAAGGAACGGGAATGGAAAAAAGTATCCGAGAGATTTGTAACGCCGGATACCGCGAAAAAACAGTCCGATACGCAAAAGAAAGTTGTTTCCGAGAGATTTATTTCTCAGACGGAATTGGAAAAGGAAAAGTTAAAGATACAGCCCGCCAAACCCGAAAATCTAAAAAAAGATATGCTGGAAAAAGGAGTTGAGCTTTTTCAACAAAAAGATTTTTTAAAAGCAATTGAGGTTTTAAAACAGTCCGATAACCCGCAACGTCTTTTTTATATAGGAAGAGCATATTACAGTTTGGGGAATTATAGGGAAGCCTTGAGATATTTTAACGCGTATTCGAGAGTAAATCCTAATACGGCAAAGTTATGGATTGACTTAACTTTAAACAGAATTGGAGAATCCCAATGACACGAACCGACAGAACTATCGGAATTTTAGCGGTTTTATTTATGTTGGCTCTTATTTCCGTATTCGGATATTTCGTTTATATATCCGGGGGGATTGAGGAAATTTTTTTAATCGGGCAGGATGATGAGGAAAAAGGTTTCAGGCGTATAGAATTTGCTTACGATGTTTCCGATTATGACCGCGCGTTATATCTTTCCTCCGATTTTTTAGCGGAATACCCCGATAGTGTATTTGTGCCGAGAGTGTATATTATATCGGCGGAAATACTCTTTAATAGAGGCGATTATGAGGGTGCAAGGCGGCAGGCAATAAGGGTTTTATCGAGAAGAGACAGTAATGCGGATGATTTTGCGGACAGCGCTATAATTTTGGGAAAAATTATGAAAGAAACATCCCAATATGACCGCGCCGGCATTAGTTTTCTTGAAAATGCATTTCTTAAAGCGGATGCTTCCCGTCAGGCTAAACTTGCCGTTTATCTTGGATATTATTACCTTTTGCGCAATGATTACCGCTATGCGCTTAACTATTTTAATCAGGCGACGGGGGAATATTCTCTTATCGGGCGTGCGGATATTTATATTTTGCAAAACAAAACTTCGGAAGCGATTCAGGAGTTTTTAAACTATTTTTCGCTATATCCGCGCGGAGAAAATATTGAAACGGTAAAAACCAATTTTTTTGCACAAAGTTTTAAGCATGCTCAACGTTTGGAAAGTCAGAGTATGGACGGCGCTGCGATTGAGTATTATCTTAATATCGTAAATAATTTCCGTAATACGGATGATGCGGATTTGGCTTTATACAATATAGCGGAAATTTACTATAAAAACAAAAATTACGACAGCGCTATCCTTTTTCTCAAACGCGTTTTATCCCATCGTTCGCGCTTTGCCAATGATAAGGCTCTTTTCAGGCTCGGCGTTATTTATTATGAAACCGACAAGAAAATCGATGCTCTTCGCGAATTACGCCGTCTTGTAAACGAATATCCCGACAGCTTGCTTAGAAATCAGGCTCAGGAATGGATAGATGTTATTTCCACAGAGTTGTTATATTCTTAGATATTAATAAATTCGGCAATCTCATTGATAATATGCGGTTTTCTTTTTGTTTTATCGAACTATACTCGGACGCGCATACATTTCTTGCGAATACCTGCTTCGGTTTCCGTTTTTATCAACGGAACGTATGGAAATGAAATAAGGCTTTTCATTGACAAGTCCGGTCAGCGTGAAGTCAATCTTTTTAAGGCGACCCTTTTGTTCAAAAGGCACAAATATAGGGGATTTGCCTGCCGTGGAATCATCACAGACATAATACCCCCGCCCGTTCCCATAATATATTTCATATCCGATAATGTCCGTTTCGGTTGATGGTATCCAGCTAAGTTCAACTTTTCCGTTTCCTGCAATAGCCGAAACAAAAACAGGAGAATCGGGCGTTTTATCCTCGCAATATTGAACGTCAATGGATTTTATCACGATACGTTTTGTATTTTCCTCATAGGGAAATACCACAGCTTTAAATTGGATATACTTTCCCGATTTATGCTTATTCGGGAAATTAGAGATATTACCGTCGAAATATATCCATTCAAGTTCCGTGTTATCCGGCAGAAAGTATTTATCTGAAATCCTGTATGCGAATTTATAATGATTAAATTCAGCCATCTCGACCTTTGTTGTAATTTTATGAAGTCTTGAATTGTTATCGGATAGCTTATAGATATCCGTAACAAGAGTCGCATCGGCATTATTATAGCGGTTTTGTGTAAAATTATCTTTAATATTTCGTATTATAGCTAAGTTGTCTATTGAGAGGAACGCATTCCTGCCTATAAGCATAGGGGTAGATAATTCATCCTTTATAAGCGGGCTGTAAATTTCCGAAAGTCGCCCGTTATCCGCAGTAATCCATCTGACGGTTTGTTCAATCCCGTTTTTATACGTGGTAATCCGTCCCCGCATAATATCATAACTTATAGCGTAATGTTCCCATTTTCGCAGGGTTATAGGGCTTTCCTCCTCTAAATGGATACTGTAAGACTCGTTTTGGGAAGACCAGAAAAAATTATCGAATTGGTAATTTATACGATTGTTTTTTATATAAATCGAAAATCCGTAATCGTTAATATCGCGCTCATCGGATGGATTGTTTCCGATATATCTTACAATATACTGATAGTCGAAATTTTGATACGGATAGACCCAAAACTCAATAGTAAAGCTCCCCGGGGTCTTTCCCGGGTAGAATATGGAGGTTTGTAACGGTTTTAACGAAACATAATGGCTTGAAAAATAAAATTTTCCCGAATATTTCCCGAATGCATTTTCAAAGGAGTTTTGTTCATAATCGGAAAAAATTACCTGATAATTCGGCAATGATTTCAATGGGGATTCAAAATCGAGAAACAAGTCGAGTTCCCCGCGATGCCTTAAACGTTGCTCCTCTATAACAAACCCCGTTTCGCCGTTGATTTTTTTCATTGCGAAATTATCAAGCAAATGGATTTTCCATTTATTATCGCTAATCTTAAGCTCGTGGTCATGCTCAAAATGCAAGACGGCAAAGATATTGCCGTATATAAAAATAACGGAAAGTATATATATACAAAGTTTTGCAAGACTCAAACGCTTCATAAAGCCTCCGGGAATTATTGCTATTCTAATTTTCGGCAAAACGGCGGGTTTATTTATAGCGATGTTAGTATTCATTTTTCAAGGTAATTTCTTTTAAACGGTTTATTTCTTTAAAGTTGGAAACAATTTCAGTAATACTCTCTCCTATTTTGTCATAACTTAAAAATTTAATTCGTTCCTTTATTGGGGCATAGATACTTTGATCTATCCTGCTTTGGAATTCTTTTTTTCTTGATGCAGGGGCAACTATTGTCATATTTAGTAAGTAGTGTTTTAATTCGTAGAATTTGGTTAGGGAATTTTGAAAATCGGTTGTATTTTCAACCTCAAATATTGTATGGGGGAAAATATGATTATCCCCTTGTAGCCATATAACGTCTATGGTTTTTATATGATCCCCAATACTACCATAAGTAAAATTTTCAAATTGTCTGAATTCTGTTATTTCTAGGTATTGCGCAAAATTTTTTACTTTTCCTATATCTTGAGGTGGAATATAAGTTTTATAACCTAACATTTGACCTATGTTCGCAATTTGCGCCTGATAAAATTGGTGTATATTGGGCTTATCTTTATCATCAAGTTCTTTTTCTTCTTCAATTATTTTTTTTATGTTGTTTGGGAGTTTATTCTCATATTTTTTTAAAGCCCATAAACCCGGTATTATTTTGAAAAAATCTCTATTCGTCTGAAGTGTGCGCCTTATAGAAGCTTCGGGTGTTTCGGTTTCCCAATTTTCATTGCTCTTAGAGTAAGCTTTGTATAAATCCGCTAACGTAGCATAACCGTCTTTGTTTTCCATTACGCTAATAATGAATTCTTTTTGTGTCATAGCTTTTCTCCATATATTTTAATGTGTGAAATTATACCCCCAATCCTCCAAAAACTCAAGCGCGTATTGCCTTAACCAACCGTATCGACAAAACCCCCGCGAGTATATAGCATCCTATTGCAACATACAGCACAATAGAAAAACCCGCGTATATTGCAAGCATATTGGCAAGCATCACGCTTATTACCGAAAAGAACCCGTTGATACACCAAGCCCACGGCATGGCGCGGCTGTTGGTGGATTTTACCGCGTTTAAACCTTGAGGGAAGAAAAATCCCATAAAGAATCCCATCGGGAATAACAGGATTAACGTTATTATTATCCTTACTATGTCCGTGTGTGATGAGAAAGTGCGGAGTATCGGCGGGAGGATTATCTGATACAGTATCAAAACACCGACAAGGCAGAGGCTTGCAAAAAAGATTCGCCTTTTTGGGTTGAAAACCCTGTCGGAGAGAAAGCTCCCGATACCGGAGAATATTAAAAGCCCTGATATTATTACGCTGAGCGAATATGTCGGGTGATGTAAAAACAGGATAAACCGTTGAATAAACGGCATCTCGATAAAGAAAAACCCTATTCCGATAAGAGAGAAATACAGGAAAGTCGGCAGCGGCAAACCCTTTGTCTTTATGGGTGATAAAATCAGCGGAAGAATTATCAGCGCAAAACTTAAAACCAAAGTCGGGATAAAAAATAAAATCAGGACAAAAAGTCCCCATTCGGTAAACGGAAGGCTTTGTTCTCCCGTCAGATACGGGAGCGTAGCGCGTTTAAAAAAATTGTGGAAATAGGGACGATTATCCGTTGGGACATTTATATCAAATAGGTATCGGTTAATAAAAAATCCGGGATTATCCGACAAAAAGGCGACTGTCGCCTTATAATAAACGGGTTCGGGGATACGGATAAAGCGATTGACCTCATCTGGCGATATATCGTAATGATATACCAAGTCAAAACCGCGATTTTTTGCAAAATTCCGCCCTTTTTGGATTTGCGTTTCGCTTATCGGGGATTTCGATAGCACTATCACGCTTGCCCTCATTGAGCGGATTATAAAAATATGTTTTGACGGGGTTTCTAATCCGGCGTTTTTGAGCGTAGCGACCGCGAGGTTTATCATCTTGACATTATCGCGGGGAGGCGTTACGTTCCATCGGGTAACGGCAAGTATTCCGTTTTTATCCAAAGCATCAAAAAGCATAGAGAACGACTCTAACGTGTAGAGATAGCTTTCGTTCAGCGCGTATATTCCCGATGCCGTTCCTGCGAAAGAATCCGTCATTGCGACTTCAATTAACGAATAGCGGTTTGTCGATGATACCAAAAATCCGCGATGTTCTTTCGGGAAAACCGTAACGCGGGGGTTGTTGTATATATCGCCGGAGTATTTCCTGAACTCATTTTGCATAATGGATATAACGTCGGGGTTAAGCTCAAGCGCGTGGATATGATTAAATCCGTAAAACAACCCGCTTACAATAGATGAGCCTCCGCCCGCACCGATAATGAGTTTATAATCCCGATGGTTTGTTGAAAGGATATGCGCGGCTATTGACGATGGGGTATAATCGAGGTATCTATGCTTATCCAAGTTCCCGTCGAAAGGAATAACGGCGCTCATAGCATCCCCGTCAAAAAACAGGGCTTTCTGTTCGGGAATATGATACGGTGTCATCATACTAAGGTCGCCCGAAAACCTTAGTCCGTCCGCTTCTACCGCCTGCACAAGTCCGAGCGGTGAGAATTTCTCCATTATTATACCGGAATTTGGTAGAAGCAGGGTGCGGGACAGGGGTTTGTATTCGGAGGTTTGCTTTAGGTTAAATATATCGAAAGACAAATAAAAAAGCGCGATAAAAGTCAATCCCGATACGGTTATTATCGAGATAAATTTCTTTGAAAAATTGGTCGAGAAAATAATTGATGATATAACGGCGAGGATAGTAACGGCAAGAAGTATATCAAACGGATGAAACAAATAGGACAGGACAATAACAAAAATTGCGCCCACACCGCTTCCGGCAAGATTAAGAAAATAAGTCTTGCCTATCGGATATTTCTGGAGCGCAAGACCTATTACCCCGGCGGAGAAAAAGAACGGAACCGCCATCGCCGCGAAATATATAAGCAGGTAAATTATTTGGACAGGGTCAATTCCTACCTCAAACGGATTAAACGGAGTTTTGCAATAGATAATAAACCCTATTCCTAAGGTTATAGGGAAACAGATAAGCGAACCGATAAAGAAATCGGGGTAGCGGTTGTTTATTCTATCCATAAAAATAGTAAGGAATGTTCCGCTTGCCCCGAATGCCAACAGCGCGAGACTTATTATCAATGAGGAGAGATTCTGCCAATGGACTATGGCGAATATTCGCACAAGTATTATCTCATAGGAAAGCAATGATACCGAAGTTAAAAAAACGCACAGGGGAACAAATTTGAGCCGGCGTTCCATCAGTTACCCTCTTTTCGGGTTAGAGGAACAAACCTGACCTGACCGAGAACCGTTGTTTCAATATTTTCCTCGCTTACCTTGCGTATCAGGTAAAGGGTTTGGATATGAAAAGGAGGACCCACCGGAATACACATAATTCCGCCGACCTTGAGTTGTTTGATTAACGGTGGAGGAACGAACTCGGCAGCGGCGGTAACCATTATCGAGTCAAACGGGGCGTGTTCTTCCCATCCGTAATACCCGTCGGCGTGTTTGACCTTGATATTATCATAACCGAGATTTTTTAGAAGTTCGGATGAGCTTTTCGCAAGTTCCTCTACGATTTCCACCGTATAAACTTTATCGACAATTTCAGCCAAAATCGCCGCCTGATACCCCGAGCCCGTGCCTATCTCCAATACCCTGTGATTAGGTTTCGGTTGAAGCAACTCAGTCATATATGCCACTATATAGGGTTGAGAAATAGTCTGTCCGTAACCGATAGGAACGGGATGGTCGTTATAAGCCTGACCGCGTCTCGGCGCAGGGATATATAGATGACGCGGGACTGTTTCCATCGCCCGTAAAACGTCGGCGCTTTTTATGCCCCGCGCACGGATTTGCGTATCAACCATCCGCTTGCGTGCCGATGCGTATTGGTCCGCAAAAAGTAACGTAGCGCAGAAAAGTAAAAGTATTGCGGAGGCGAAAATGCGTTTTTTCATAATATCCTCCGAAGTTGGACTTGTTTTATTATAAGTGCTTTGATAGAAAAGTCAACCGAAAATTCGGGGTTTAAGCGGGATAGTTATATCAATAGAATATTTGAATTTGGTATAGAAAACATAGTGCGTATAGATAATAATGGGGTTGGAGTTATCTTATTTTTTCTCAAAATTATAGACTCCGCTCCACTCCGTCAGAAGTCCTTTCTTGAGTTTGTCCTGAAGTTCAAGGCAACGTTGCATATAATATCCGACTAACGGGTCTTTGCATTTACCTTGTATATAATTATGTTCGCCAAGCTGTTCCATCAATTTCTTGTAGTGCTTGTAAGCCTCTTTAAAATCTGCATTCTTGTAGTATTCATATATTTTATCATAGGTTTCAGTATTTGACCAGATTAAGTTCTTTATTTCATCCGAGTAATAATCATAGACCTCGAAAATCCTGATAGGGGTTGCTCTTCCTTTTACATAGACTTCATCTATAAACCGTATATCGTGATTTTCGGAAAGCTTGTCTTTAATTTCCCCTGATATAATAATTGATACTCCGTAGTATTTGGTTAATGATTCAATTCGACTTGCCGAGTTGACAATATCCCCGATAACCGTATAATCCATCTTGCTTTCAGAGCCGATATTTCCTACTATAACGTTTCCGAAATTAATACCGATTCCGTTTTCTATTCTTACTTTATATTTTGCAATCTTATTAAACTCAAAGAGCTTTTTTCTCATATCTATTGCCGCCTTTACGGCATTACCGGGATTGTAAAACAAAGCCATAATACAATCGCCTATCAGCTTGTCTATTTCCCCTTTATGCGACATAACGCATTGGTTCATATGGTTAAAATAACGATTAAGCAGGTTCACCGTTTCGATAGTGCCGAATAATTCGGATATTGACGTGAAGTCTCTTATATCCGAAAAGAGGATGGATATTGCCTTATTCTGAGGTTCAAAGGTGGTGGGGTCTAAACCGTTTTCAATGCTTTCTACGATTGATTTTCTGGTATAAATCTGGGTAATCCGAAGCCGTCTTTCCGCCTCATCTCTAAGTTTTTTTTCCGTTTCAAGCGCGTTTCTTTGCGCATCTTCTTTTTCTTTCCTTAGGATATTGATTTTGTCCGTCAGGGCGAGGGAAAGCAGGATTGCTTCTATTACTACTGCAATTTTCACCCCATGATTCGTTATAAAATTATGCCCCGTTAATCCGAGATTTTTAAGCGCATAGATAATAAAACTGACAAGAAGTATTACCCATGCCGAAAGAAAATACCGCGCACTTTTTTTCTTATATACGGTTAAAAAGATTATTCCGATAGATATAAGATAAATTGATGATACCATCATTGTTACGGTAACTATTTTTATTATTGAACTGTAACTTATTGTGAGCGAGAGTAACAGATTAATTATCATCAGCCCGATTATGGCAATTAATGAGCGGTATATCCACTTTGATGTTTTTTTGATTTCGAGAAATTCGATTGTATAGAGATTCATTGTGATACCTACGAGCATAAGAAAGACCGGAATACTGATACTTGCCCATTGCGGATTATTTCCCCAAAGAAATTGAAAACTTATAGCATCGAGACTGCCGATTGCAAATATAAAAACGAGTATAAAAAAGATATAGTATATATAACTTTTGTCTTTTACCGAGATAAAAATAATCAGGTTATATATTATCATAGAAATAAGTATTGCAATAACCGCAAAAAAGATAGTATATTCCACAAGTGTTGTTGATATGAACCCGTTGTCGGTTTTTAAATAAAACGGAAAAGTATATGCGCCTTCGTTTCTAATCCGAATGTATATATACCTGTCGTGGAAAAGATTTTCCCGTATCGGAAAGACCGGATACACATGGTTTATGTCTCTCTTATTAAACGCAATTCCGTCGCCCGAATAAACCGGCACCGATTTTTCCCCGTCTTTTAAATATACGGTAATATAATCTATAAGCGCGTAATCAAGGGTGAGGAATTTATAGTCGAAAGCGATGTCTTTTATATCAAGCCTAAACCAGTAATCCGTGTCTCTATATCCCCAGTTGATAATATCGGTTTCGTTTCTTGTCCATTGCAGAGATGTGTCGGAAATAACTCGTTCTATATTGTAATCGTCGTCGGGCAGGTAATCAAGATATTTACCGACAGGCATTGATTCTTCGGGATTGATGCAACCCGCTAAGATAATTAATACAGCGATAATGGAAGGATAAAATTTTTTCATAAGCCCACCTGACGTTTTATTAAAAATCCTTCCCCGCGCTTAAAAAAAGAACTTTTATCACACCACCTGAATTAATTGTATGACGGTTTCTAAGTTTTGTCAAGGCTAAAAATGTTTTAATAACTTTTAATATTGATTTTTATTCTGTTATCTCCGAAACGAAGCTCGTATTTACCCTCGGATATTCCCTTAATCGTCAAGGAACGTGAGTTAGCTCTTTTGTAATATGCCGGTGCGGTTTCGTTACCGCTAAATTTTTTCAGCTCGATATATTTTCCGTGCAATTCATCGGAATCAATTGAAATCCAGACTTTTTCATTATTAACGGGAATAATACGGATACGTGCGGGCGGGGTTTGAGCGATTAGTTCAAGGTATTGCTCGGTTCCCCATGTTTCGGCGGAACGGGTTTCAAGCGCCTTAACCATCCCCGCCTGTATCGCAACGCTTGAAAATTTATCGATAATTCCGTTTTTGAGTGAAACAAAGACGCTTCGTATTGCGGGGATTTTTACAGCCTCACCGCCGTCAACCATTGCTTCAATACGCGTCATTTCGGCGACCTCTTTCATACACAAATCGCATTCCATAAGATGAGATTCCATTTGCGCATCCGCATTCTTGTCGATTTTATCGCCTGCTATTTGCTCTATATACATCAGCATTGTGATTTCATCAAACTTACCGCATCCGAACATCTTATTTTCCCTCTTCTTTACTTTTAATAATACGGAGAATTTCAAATTTGAGTTTCTTTTTCGCAATATTGAGGCAATAATGAGCCTTGCGGATATTGCGGAAAAGATTCACAAACTCATCAAATATACGTTTTTCGGGGATTTTCAGACGGTTTAACAGCTTAAACCTCGACCCCTCCATTCGGGCAAGTTTTACCAAATAATCATTTTTGCTTTTTATATCCAATGCCTGATTTTTGTATAGCGCATATTTAACCTCGCAGATTTTCCGGTTAATTTCGGATAGTTTTTCCGATATTTCCCTGATACGTCTAATTTCCGCGAGATTGGCAAGTATAAGGTTACGACGTATAACGAGAATTTCGCCTACGCTGAATTTAAAATGTGTTGCGGCGGTGCGGATTTCGTGAAAATCAACCATCTCGGGCATATAATACAGCTTGAGAACTATCTTGTCGATTTCGGGAAGGCGCAACAACCCCTCTTTTACCTCATCGATTTCCGCTTCCTCGGTGCCCAATATTTCCACGCAAAATTGTTCCTCAAGCCCGTCTAACGGGATTTCTTTGGTTTCGTCTTTGGTTTGATAGTAATAGAAATTTATCATCTGATTTTTAAGCACGTAATTAAACCAGGTCTTGAATTTCAAATCCTCGCCTATCGGATAATTACGGATAATGCCCTCAAGTCTGTCCAACACATAGAGATAAAAGTCGGCGCAGAAATCGGGGTTTTTCCCGTAAGCAAGACGTGGAAAATTGTAGATATACAACTCCGTCTCTTTCCTGAACAGGTTGATAAGCGCTTCTTTGTCGGATATTTCATCCGAATAGTCGCGGATAATGCTTTTTATCCTTATATCGTTAAGCTCCATTTCGCACCCCCCGTCTTTTTCTTATAAAAATCCATAAATCAAGAAAGATACCGAAAGATGCATGGATTATAAGCGTATATAGTATTGAACCTGTCGTGTAAGCGATAAACCCGAAAACTAATCCCGCGACTACCGCTCCCCAGTTTTCATCGGCGGGATGGGTTATATGCAGAAGCACCGATGGTATAATCTGGACAAGGATTGCAAGGACGGGGTCGATTTGCGCCAATGTAAACAGCAGAACACCCCTGAACAGAAATTCCCATCCGGTATAATAGAATACAAGATACATACCCTCGTATAGAGCAAACTTCTTGGGATTATCAAGCGCGGGTTTTGAAAACGGATATTGCTTTTTCATAGCGGGGCTTTTTGAGCTGAACAATCCCGTTATAAAAGCGATAGGTAAAGCGCCTGCGACCCATAACAGTCCGTTTCTCCATTCCCCGATTTTTAAACCGAAGTCGGCGGGGGCTTTGCCGTATATAAGTATTGTTGTAAGCGGGATTAAAAAGAACAGCGCGAATACCCATAAAAAATGGAGTTGATACGCCCGATGCTCACCGAATTTTGATTGCAAAATCCGTCCGTGCGCGTGGCTTATCAGGATAGTCATTAGTATTACGCTTTCAATCAGGATGAAATACTCAAAACGTAAAAGACTTTTAATCAGGGTTAAAAAATCCATAGGCTTTTCCTTCTTAGGCTAAGATATTTTACATTTCGACGGGATAAAAATCAAATTGAGGGTTGATAGTTTTTTCGGAACCTGCGGTTATCTCGATATCCCCCTCCGTTCCGTTGGGGCTATCCTTCGACTACGCTAAGGACGGCGCTTGATGACCGGATGGTTTGAGAAAAGATTTTTAGATAATAATTCCGTTATCGAGTGCCGGGCGGTCATCTCGATACTCCAAGCCCTTCCTTCGGAAGAGGCTCGGAACTCGATGACCGGGTGGTTTAAGAAAAGACTTTTAGATAATAATTCGGTTGCCGAGTGCCGAACGTGTCGAAAAGGGTATCGAGGCAACCGCGCTTTATTCAATCATCTTGGGGTCGGCGGCATCACGGATACTTTGTCCCAGAAGGTTATACGCGGTAACGGTGATAAAGATAGCAATAGCGGGGAAAAGCGCGAGCCAGTTTCCGATTTCCGACATAACGTATCGTTTTGCCACCTCGATAATAGCGCCCCAGCTCGGCGTGGGAGGTTGCACCCCGAAACCCAGAAAACTCAGTGAGGATTCAACCAATATCGCGCCGGATACGTTAAACGTTGCGGAAATCAACGCGGGGGTTATGCTATTGGGAAGAATATGCTTAAATATAATCTTTGTGTTGGTAAGCCCGTTGATTTTTGCGGATTTAACGTAGTCAAGGCTTTTAACCTTAAATACCTCGCCCCGCACAAGTCTTGCTATTCCGGTCCACGTGGTAAGCCCTATTACTACCATAATCGTATAGATATTCGGAGGGAGAAAAGCTATGACGGCGAGAATAAGGAAAAACGTCGGGAAACACATCATAACCTCGATAATCCTTGATATTACCGCGTCAACCCATCCCCCGAAAAATCCCGCAACCGCGCCGATTATTGTTCCTATCAGAAGCGTTATTACCGCCGACACTATCCCGATAGATATTGATATGCGCGTTCCCCATATAATTCGTGCAAGAACGTCTATGCCGTTATCGTCCGTTCCGCAGGGGTGTTGCCAAGACGGGGTTTGAAGGCGGTTTCTGAGATTGGTTTTTACCGGAGACTGCCTGTGGAGAGGCCAGATAACGAAATCGGGGGTAAAATCCTTGTTTTTCCAGTTTACCGCGCGAAATTCGGGATAATCAAAAAGCCCGGGAAAAGTTACTTTCCCGTTATGAACCATCATCACCGGCGCATCGTTAGCCAAAAACGGGGCGAACAGACCCATAAAAATCAAGGCTATTATTACAAATAATGAAAACATACCGAGTTTGTTGTTTTTAAAGCGGTAGATAAAAATATCGAAGAAACTTTCGTATTTATGAGCGGATTTATCCTTGCCCTTTTTCATAGACAATTTTACCTCCGAAAACCGTATATTCGCTTACCCCGTAGAATTTATGTCCCAAAAAGGCGCTGTTTTTGGATTTTGAGATAAAGAAATCTTTGCCGACCTCAAAATATTTATTCGGGTCAAAGATTGTAATATTAGCGCTTTCTCCTGCCTTGATTGTTCCGCGAGAAATACCGAGTATTTTAGAGGGCGTATATGAGACAAGTTTTACCCATTCAAGCATTGAAATAAGATTATTTCTAACCAAATGCGTATAGGTTGACGGGAGGAAAGTCTCAAAACCGATTGTTCCGAAAGGCGCTTTGTAAAAATCGGTCGATTTTTCCTTTTCGGTGTGAGGGGCGTGGTCTGTTGCAATACAGTCGATTGTCCCGTCTATAACCCCTTGTTCTATCGCAAGACGGTCTTTTAACGGACGCAACGGGGGATTCATCTTTTTGTTTGTGTCGAGCAGAAGGTTATCCTCTTCGGATAGTAGAAGATGGTGAGGCGTAGTATCTGCGGTGATAAGTCCGGGGTATGCGGCTTTGAGGAAACGGATAGCATTAACCGAAAGTGCGGTTGAAATATGGGTAAAATGGATTTTTGCGCCGTTCATACCGCAAAAAGCCCCGAATTTAAGCAAAGCAAGACTTTCCGCCTCCGCAGGTTGTCCGTCTATACCGAGCTTTTCAGCGAGTTTGCCGTAGCTTACGGGCTGATTTTTCGACAACACCTCCATTTCGGGATGTTCCATCAACAAAGCGCCGGATGATTTAGCCAAACCGGCAAGCCGTATCATCAGGGTATTAAACTGTATTCCCGACCCGTCATCACTGAAAGCGATAAATCCCGCCTCTTTGTTTTTCTGAAAATCCATGGGTTCTTCCCCTTTGCGTCCCCGTGTCATAGCGGATACAAAAAACGCTTCGCCGAAACCCGCTTCCTGTGCGAGTCTTTCAACTTTTTTTAGAATTTCGGGATTGTCGGTCGGGGGTTCGGTGTTCGGCATCGCGCAAACGGTGGTTATTCCTCCCTTTGCGGCGGAGGCAAGCCCGCTTTTTATTGTCTCCTTATGCTCAAAGCCGGGTTCACGGAGATGACAATGCATATCAACGAGTCCGGGAACAACAAAAAACGAGACGGCATCGATTATATCGTTCCCGCTATAATCCAAATTCTTCCCAATTCGTGATATAATGCCGTCTTTTATTTCAATATCAAGACTTTCCCCGTTAATATTGCTTTCATAATCAAAGACAAAACCGTTTTTTATAAGCATATTTTATTCCTTCAGGTTTTTACATATATCAAGGGTCGCCTCTGACTTATTAAGCGTAAAAAAGTGCAGGAATTTAAAACCGTTATTAATAAGGTCCTGGCATTGCGCGGTGGCGTAATCCACCCCGATTTTATATATATCATCGGGGCTGTCCTTATGTTTTTCCAATAATTGAACAAGTCCTTTCGGCATTTCCGCTTGAGAAAGTTCCGCGAATTTTTTTATCTGGGAGTAATTGGTTATAGGCATAATGCCGGGAATTATCGGAATATTAATATTTCCGTGCAATGCGTGGTCTATAAAATGATAGAAATAACTGTTTTCAAAGAACATCTGCGTAACGGCGAAATCAAGTCCGGCATTGACCTTGACTTTAAAATATTTCATTTCGGTAAACATATCGGGGGATTCGGGATGGGTTTCGGGGAATGCCGCGCCCCCGATTGAAAAATGGTTGTCGAAATTTTCTTTTATGAATTTTACCATATCAACGGCGTTTGGGAAATCCCCGTTTTTGATACAAATTGACGGGTCGCAGGGTTTATCGCCCCGTAGCGCCATCAGGTTGCTTACGTTATGCTCTCTATAATCATTAACGATATTGAAAATCTCATCGCGGGTATGCCCGATTGCGGTCAGATGAGCCATTACGGTATTTCGTCCGAATTTTGCAATTTTAAGCACTATGTTATGGGTGTTTTCGCGGGAAGTTCCCCCTGCTCCGTAAGTGATTGAAACATAGGCGGGGTTTATTTCTTCAAGTCTTTCCAAATGCGCAAAGAGACTTTTTTCGCCCTCTTTTGTTTTCGGGGCAAAAAACTCAAAAGCATATCCCTCGCCCTTTGCAAGAATATCTTTTATTTTCATAATGCGTCCTTATCTCCAAATTAACGACAATAGGATAAAATGATTACGGGTAAAAGTCAAGCGCACCGTAAGAAAGCGAAAGTAACGCCGATACGTTTTGAAGTCTTTGTTTCGGACGACAAAATTTCCGTTTGCCCGTCATTAACTCCTTTATATGTTGCCATATAGAAATTTTAATATTAAAATAAGAAACATTTTTAAAAATTTTATCGGAGGGTATGATGCAGGAATTTTTCCGGGATATTTTTCAGAGGGAGTTTTTCAACAATTCGGTAGGCAGTTATCTGATAAGTCTGTTGATTTTTGTGGTTTCGATAGCAATAGTAATAATACTTCAAAAGGTTGTGGTAAAGAAACTAAAAAAGCGTGCGCAAAACACGGAATCAACCTTAGATGAGTTTGTGGTAAAACTTATCGATAAGCATCTGTTTCCAGTGCTTTACTACGGAGCATTTTATCTTGCCACCCGAAACCTTGTATTAGGCGACAAGTTGGATGATATTATCGCGAAGTTATGGATAATACTATTTTCGCTCACGGCAATTCGATTTATAATAATGGTTCTAAAATATTGGTTGCATAACCATTGGCTTCAACGGGAGAAAAATAAACCCAAGGAATCTTTGATAAAAGGGGTAATACCCGCGGCGACTTTTCTTATCTGGGCGATAGGTATTGTTTTTCTGCTTGAAAATCTCGGTATCAAGGTTTCAACGATAGTAGCGGGGCTCGGTATCGGGGGTATTGCCGTAGCATTGGCGGCGCAGGCGGTTCTCGGCGATATGTTCAGTTATTTTTCCATAATACTTGACCGTCCGTTTGAAGTCGGGGACTTTATTATACTTAACGAATTTATGGGAACTGTCGAATATATCGGAATTAAAACCACGCGTATCCGAAGCCTCAGCGGGGAACAGTTGATTTTTCCCAATTCCGACCTTACCGGCGCGCGTATCCGTAATTACAAACGGATGCAAACCCGGCGTATTGTATTTCAATTCGGGGTTACCTATTCCACCTCGCTTGAAAACCTAAAGAGAATACCCGAAATAGTCCGCGAGATTTGTGACGATATAGACGAAATAGAGCTTGACAGGGTTCACTTTTTCAGATACGGACCATCATCTTTGGATTATGAGGTGGTTTATATCGTGCAGGTTCCGGACTATAACGCTTATATGGACGTGCAACAGAGAATCAACTTGTATCTTTTTGAAAGATTCAGAAAAATCGGCGTGGAGTTTGCTTTCCCCACACAAACCGTTTACTTAAAGAACGAGGGCAAAACTAAATAAGATTAGCAAGTTTTCTAAAGATATACTGAGAAATATCGTGGGCGGTTTCGCGGGACATATGATGGAAAAGGAGAGCGGCTTTCCTGTTGGCATAAGCGGCAAGTATAGTATCAACTACTACCTCTTTTCCCAGCAGCAGGAACTTAATATTTTCTATAATCATACCCTTTTCAAGTCCGGTTGTAACATAATCCCCTTTTATCTCAATAATACAGCCGATAATGCTCATCTCCCTCATAATACCTAAGATTGACTGTTCGGTTTTAGGTGAGATAAATTTGACTGCAACGTCTTCCGGCGCTATTTCAGGATTCAGCTTGATTTTTATATGTTTCTGGTCGGGATATTTTCCCGTCATTCTTTTACAGGCTTCCATCAACATATTAACCGCTTCATCTTTCGGGGTGTTTCGCTTTATAAACCCGCAAGCCCCCAACGAAAGCGCTTTTGCCACCAATTCTTTACTCACTCCCTCTATATATAACACTATCGCGCATTTTTTAACTTCTTCGTAGGGATGAGTTCTTATTCTTTGGATTATTCTGGTGGCATAATCAAAATTTTCGCGATTCAGGTCTATTAATGCGGCGTCAATCTTATTAGTATGAATTTTCTGTATAATACTTTCTTCCCCCTCCCCGTAAAAAGGGGTAATGCCCGACGGGATAAAAAAATCAACTAAAATATCAAGAATGTAATTGGAAAGGGTAAAAATCAAAACTTTCATAAAACACCCTGCCCCGTAACTTTTATTTATTATCGTAATTTTAAATGCAAAAATTAAATTATGCAAAATTTTGAACATTTAATGATTGAACGAAAATTCAGTAACCGTCATTTTTGGATTATTTCTCGCGAATATCGCTTAAAAAAGATACAAGTCTTTTGACCTTCATTGAAACGTTGCTTGAAAAACGTTTATAGAAAATACGGTTTTTAAACTGCGGGCTTATATCTATTTCGTGTTTACCTATCTGCCTGATATTTATAACCTTTACGGGGTCAACCTTTGAACGGTTTGAAAAGGCAATTTCGATATATTTATCCTTTTCGATTAATGATTCTATTCCCATATCGCGCGATATAATTTTAAGCCTCGATATTTCAAACAAAGTTGAAACCTCTTCGGGAATTTTCCCGAAACGGTCGGACAACTCAATACTCAACTCGCGAATCTCATCCTCATTATTTACCGAAACTATCCGCTTATAAATTTCCATCTTTACGGCAGGGTCGGATATAAACGTATCGGGGATATATGCATCATAATTAAGGTCAATAAGCGTTTCAAAAGTCTCGTGATACTCGCCCTTAATCTTTTTCACTTCGTCTTTTAAGAGACGCATATACATATCGAAACCGACGGCGATAATATTGCCGTGCTGTTCGCGTCCGAGAATATTGCCCGCGCCCCGTATTTCCAAGTCTTTCATAGCAATATTAAAACCCGCGCCCAAATCGGTATATTCGTTAATAACAAAAAGCCTTTTTTGAGCGTTTTCCGTGAGCGCCTTTTCACGGGGATACAGAAAGTAAGCAAATCCCTCGCGACGGGACCTCCCTACACGCCCTTTAAGTTGATACAACTGCGCCAATCCATACCTATGGGAGTCGCTTATTATTATCGTGTTGGCGTTGGAAATATCAAGCCCCGAATCGATTATCGTTGTGCAGACAAATACGTTATACTGCCCCTTGACAAAGCCTATAAACTCCGTTTCAAGTTCCTCCTCGTTCATCTGCCCATGCCCAATAGCGACTTTTGCTCTCGGAACAAGCTGCTCAATAGCAAAAGCGTATTCGGGAAGGCGCTTAATTGTATTATGCACAAAAAATACCTGTCCTCCGCGGGAAAGCTCATACTCCACCGCGTATTTTACCACGTCAAAAGAAAAATCCGACACAAAGGTTTGGACGGGGATACGCATATCCGGCGGGGTTTGCAAAAGTGAAATATCCCGAACCGCGCTTAACGCCATATTAAGGGTGCGGGGAATAGGCGTTGCCGACAAAGACAAAAAATCCACAAACGGGTATTTTTCTTTCAGACGTTCCTTTTGTTCAACCCCGAATTTATGTTCCTCATCTATTACTACAAGTCCGAGAGAATGAAACTTCAGTTTATCCGAAAAAAGTTTATGTGTTCCGATAAGTATATCTAATTTATGTTCCTCTGCCTTACGGATTATCGCTTTAAATTCCTTACCGGATGTGAAACGGGAAACCATCGCGATATTAACGGGAAAGCCTTTAAACCTCTCCTCAAATGTGTAAAAATGTTGTTCGCAAAGCACGGTAGTAGGGGCAATGACCGCTACCTGACGCCCGTCCATCATCGCCTTGAATACCGCCCTCATCGCAACTTCGGTTTTACCGAATCCTACGTCTCCGCAAAGAAGCCTGTCCATCGGACGCAATTTTTCCATATCGGATTTTATTTCTTCTATCACGCTGATTTGGTCGGGGGTTTCCATATATTGAAAACGGTCTTCAAAATCCTTCTGCCAAACCGTGTCCCCGCCGAAAGAATGCCCCTGTATAGCATCGCGCTTTGCATAGATAGCAACAAGCCGTGAGGCGAACTCCTCGACACTTCTTTTAACGCGTTCACGTTTTTTAGCCCAGCTTTTTCCGCCGAGGGAATCCAACGAGGGTTTTCGTCCCTCCGCCCCGACATATTTTCCGATAAGATTCGCCTGTTCCAACGGAACAAACAATTTTTCATCCTCGGAATACCGTATCAATATATAGTCTTTTTCAGTCCCCAACACGTTGATACGTTGTATCCCTTTAAATACACCGATACCGTAATTCAGATGCACTACATATTCGCCTTCTCGAATATCCTCTATATCCTCAATAAACGAATCAATTTGGCGTATTCGTTTTCTAAATAAACGTTTCTTTCCGCTAATATCGGATTCGCTTAAAAAAACAAGGCTTGTTTGTTCTTCTTTAATCTCAAAGCCTTTTTCAAGAGGAAGTTTTATTAAAAACAGCTTGCCGTCATCGGGAAAAGTATCGTTTTCGGAAAGCTCTTTCGGTTCAAATTTTTTAAGTATAGACATCAGCCTCTTGGAAAGACTGTCGTTTTCGACAAAGATAAAAAAGCGTCTGTCCTTTTTATCAATACGTTCCATATTTTCCACAAAAGCGGAAAAACCGCCCTCAATTTCCATAGGAAACCTTAATCCGAGGTCGACAGCGTTTTCATTTTTTTTAAACATACTGATTGTAATAATCCTGCTCGCTTTTATATCGTCAATATCGAATATAAGCGATTTATGAGGAATATCTTTAGGGGCATAAATTTCATATTTGCGTTTTACCTCTTCATATTCCTTGTAAGTATTCCGCCCGTAGATAATAAGGGTCTTATCCTTACGCGAGGAGTAGTCAATGAGCGAAGCAAAATCCGAGTAACCGAGCGCGAAATCGGAATGCGATAATGCGTTACGGGAAAAATCCTCTTCATCTATATCTATTTCAATTTCCTTTTTAAATGCAAACTCGCTTGCGGGAATAAGTTCAAAACTACTAAGTTCCTCTATGGATTTCTGTGTTACCGGATTGAAAACCCTGATAGATTCGATTTCATCATCAAAAAAATTCAACCTGACCGCATCGTGGGTATCGGGAGGGAAAATATCGACAATATCCCCTCTGATTGAAAAACTTCCCTGAGAGGTAACCTTATATTCTCTTACATAAGCCATAGAAACAAGCCTGCGGGTGAGTTCCTCAATATCAAAGCGCGCGCCGATTTTAAAATGAAGTTTGCTTTTGCCGAAGTATTCAACCGGGGGCAAAATCCTGAAAAAAGCCTCGGCGGTAGTAACGGTAATAATTCCGTTGCTGCGTTTTTGCGAGAGTTTTTCCAATGCGTTCATACGGTCGGCAAGTTTATCGGTTGACGGGAACACGTTGGCATAGGGAATCACGTCTATTTCCGGGAAAAACAAAGTGTTATCGCCGTCAATATTACGAAGGCTCTCGAAAATCCATTCGGCTTCCGCATCCTCACTTGTAACATAAAACACGTCAAAATCGTTGCGTAAAATTTCGGAAATAAACACCGATGCGCCTTCAGGCAAAGCTACCGTCGAAATCGTATTATCTTTAAGCGCTGAAACAAGAGGGGAAATATTAAAACGGGAAAGCAGGGAATTGATTAACGGGGGATACTTGTTATTAAAAGTCATAGTTTAATCGCCGTTGGTTTCCGATGTTGAGGTGGTATAATTTACACCGTCAATATTACTCGGCGGACTTGAAATCATATATTGCTCACTGTAAGCCTTAACATAGAAATTATATCCCTTGCCTTCTATCAGGTTTCGAGATTCACCGTCCAAATAATCTTCCGTAACGGTAAAGGAATATAATTTTGCAACCTTGACGGGTCTTATATTTTTCCATAAAGTCGGTTTATCTTCACGATGGTCGGCGTTAGGATATTTAACCCCCTTTTGCACGCGAAGGTCTTCGGCGCTTTCCGCTACATAGATATTATATCCGCTGAAAAATTCCTCATCGTTTAATCCCCAAAATTGCAGATAGATTTCACTGTCTATAATCTTAACCTCAAGGCCAAGCGGAGGTTTTAAATCAACGATAGGTTCAAAACCTTCAATTCCACATCCGCTAAACGCAAACATCAAAGCAATTAACACAAAATATATCTTTTTCATAAAAAACCTCGTTATTCAAAAACAACATTGGTAAAATTACTCGGTAAACTTTCCGCATTATATTCCCTTGAATAAGATTTAACGTGGAAAAAATATTCCTTATTTTGCAAAGGAGACCAGTCCGCATCCTTCTTCATATTAAACCGGATTTCTTCAGGTTCCCGGGTAAAAGGCGTTTTTTGAATTGTAACCAAACTGTTTGAGTCGGTAGGATGCAAAACCATACGGTAAGAATTGGTGTTTTCGTTTGTCAAGTCGGAAAGAGTATCCGCAGTATAAATTCTGTATCCGTTAAAATAATGCTCATCGTTATATGCCCAAAAATTCAGGAAAATAAAAGATTCGTTAGTTATCCCGTCAACCACTACATTGGAAACACTTGCTTTAAGCCCAAGCGGAGGGTTTAAAACAATTTCAATGGAGTAATCCTCTATATCACAGGCGGACAACATAAAAAGCATCAAAACCGCGCAGAAAAAATATATTAATCTGGAAAACAAATATCGCATACAAATCCTCTTCCTTGCAAATCCCGTTACCGGATTGCCGAAAAGCGCCCGTAAGTCCCATAGCTTTTGCCGGATAAAGTAACATAACCGATTAAAGCCTTTAAATGATATGACACCCGAAAAAGCGCCGAAGTTTTATACCTCCGAGATAACAATACGCTTTTTATCGTCCATACCTTCATATCGAACCCTGACAACGTCGCCGATTTTATATTTATCCTTCACGGGAATTCTTTCCTTCATACGCGAACGATGTAATAATCCCGTAGCGCCGGGAACAAGCTCAACAAAAGCGCCGTAATCCTCAATACGGGTAACAACGCCGTCAATTTCCTCATTTTTATCAAAGCCGTAAACTATATGTCTGATAATATCAATAGCCTTATCAAGCATTTCAACGTTAGTAGAGGAGACAAGCGTTCTACCGTCGTCCTCGATTGAAATATCGACTCCGGTAGTAGCCATAATACGGCGGATAACCTTTCCGCCCGCGCCGATAACAAGTCCGATACCGTCTTCGGGAACGTTAATAAGTTTGATTTTCGGAGCGCTGGGTGCAACTTCGGGACGCGCTTTAGATATGGCTTTATCCATAATCGACAATATATGCAACCTTCCCTCACGAGCCTGATTAAGCGCCGTTTCCATAATTTCACGAGTAATGCCCATAGTCTTTACGTCCATCTGGAAAGCGGTAATACCCTTTTCAGTCCCCGCGACCTTAAAATCCATATCGCCGAGATGGTCTTCAAGTCCCTGAATATCGGAAAGGACTACATATTTGCCCTTTTCCTTATCCCAAACCATTCCCATAGCGATACCCGCAACGTGAGCGGTTATAGGCACACCCGCCGCCATCATCGCAAGACTTGCACTACAAACGCTTGCCATAGATGATGACCCGTTGGACTCGAGTACCTCGGATACCATACGGATTGTATATGGGAAATCATCTTCGGACGGAAGCAGCCCATCAATAGCGCGTTTTGCAAGATAACCGTGCCCTATTTCGCGACGTCCGGGAGGTCCCATCCTTCTTACCTCGCCTACGCTAAACGATGGGAAATTATAATGAAGCATGAAATTGCTTGTTTCGGTTTCTTTAGTTTCGATACCGTCAATATATTTTACGTCTTTAACAGTGCCGAGAGTAACAATACCGAGACTCTGTGTTTGACCCCGCGTAAAAAGAGCCGAACCGTGTAAGTTTTCGTAAAGGTCAAGGTCAATAGTAATATCGCGGATAGTTTTATGGTCTCTTCCGTCGGCGCGTACTCCCTCATCTATAATTTGAGAACGGACAATTTCGGTTTCCAAATCCTCAAGCAACTGTTTTGCCTCGCCGTAAGCCTCATTTTCTTTGTCGATACCGCAATTTTCAAGCGCCTGTTTTCCCGCTTCTTTAATATTATTTGACCGTCTTTTTTTGTCTGCATCAAGATTATGCTGTTTAATTAGAGGAAAAGCGTATTCGCGAATCTTCCGTGCGGTTTCCTCATCAAGCAAAGGAGTCGCCTCTTCCACCACATATTTTTCGGGTTTGATAATAGATGTAAGCTCCTCAATAAGCTCAATGGATTCGATAATAAATTTATGCGCGTATTCAAGAGCGCCGATCAGCACTTCTTCGGGAACCTCGCGCGCTCCCCCCTCAACCATAGTAATACCTTCGCGTGTTCCCGCAACCATAATATCAAGAGAGCTTTTTTCAATCTCCGAAAGTTTCGGGTTGGCTTTATAAATCCCGTCAAGATATATAACGCGAACACCGCCTATGGCTTCAATGACAGGTATGCGGGAAATCGACAAAGCCGCCGATGCACCGACAATACCCAAAACCCCCATAACGGAATATTCCATATCCGCCGAAAGTGTCGTGGGCACAATCTGGATTTCGTTAAAGAAATTTTTGGGGAAAAGGGGGCGTATAGGACGGTCAATCATCCTTGCAATTAACGTTGCCTCATCGGAGGGTTTAGACTCGCGTTTGAGATAACCGCCGGGAATTTTACCCGCAGCGTAATATTTTTCGTTATAGTTTACGGTGAGCGGGAAAAACGATGGGTTCTCCAAAGGCTCATCCGACATACACGCCGTAACAAGCATAACGTTACCGGCATATTTCAACACAACAGACCCATCCGCCTGTTTAGCCATTTTACCGGTTTCTATTATCAATTCGTGGTCGCCGAATTGTTTTTTTACGGTAGTCAATTCCATAATTTACCTCTTTAATTAGATTATACGGCTTACGCCAAATTTACAATATATTTTTCAATCATTTTTACGGGGAAGTAGCTTTTTTTAGCCTTACGAATACCCTCAATACCGAGGTCCTGTTCGCGGTTAATAAAGTCATAATTACCCAGCACCCTGTTTTCAACAAATCTCTGGTTTATAGCCTGATAAATTCCATCATAATCAATATCCGCTTTTTCAAAATGGACTACGAAAGTGGATTTATTCAGCTCCTCACCGAAAGAAAAGCCTATAACCTTGTCCTCAATATGCGCTATACATCCGCTGCAATTAAGTCTTTCGTAGTTATCAAGCATATCTTCAATAGCGTTAAACTCAGCAAGCAAAGAGTCGTTAAACCCGCCCTTTTTTTCAGCCCATCGCCTGACCAAGTTTAAACATTTGTCCTTTAAAGAAACGGAATACTCTTTGCACTCAAAGTCATAGGAGTTAAAAAACTTGCGGACAAACCCGCGTTTCCCGTCGTAATGCCTGCCCTTCAGGAATGCCAAATCCTTTGTGCGATACACGTAATCGAAATTATTCCTGTCGGCGACAAAAGAAAGCCCGCTGTTTTTTAGTGCATGCAGATGGGAATTCGGCACCCTGTGAACCTCAGGCGAAACCGAGAACTTCTCTGCATAACGCATTATCGTTTTATAACCTTCGTTTATATCATCAAACCCTATCGGCGGAAAAAAAAACTCTTTATTATCCGACTTGCCGGTAATAAGAATACCGTTACCGGTTCGGCAAATTTTAAATCCCCGCGCTTTTCTCCATACGAAAAGGTTGGTAAAAGTATATTCGGATATTTCGGGTTGTTCAATAGAAAAAACGGAGTCCAACTCCGCTTTATCCTCAAAACCAACATCCTTAAACTCAGGTGTTTTCATCAAATCTCCCAAACAACCGTATCGCGTAAAGTATCGCTAAGAGAATTTCAGGCGCAAAATTACTTAAAAAGCGCCTCTGATACCGAGTTCCGCTATAAGACTTTTATATCTTTCAACGTCTTTTCTATGCAAATAGCGCAAAAGAGCCTTTCTCTTACCGACCATCTTCATAAGACTTCTCTTGCAGGATTTATCCTGCTTATATGTTTGAAGATGACGCGTAAGATTCGATATTCTTTCCGTCAAAAGCGCAATCTGAACCTCCGGCGAACCGGTATCCGCTTCGTGCATAGCGTATTTCTCGATAATAGGTTTTTTAGCTACACTGTCAATAGCCATTTTATCCTCCGAATAATTTTACAAAGTTATCGGGCAACCTATGCTTTGCCGCCAAAGTATAAATTACCTCTTTATCATTATAAAGAATTTTTTGTAATTCTTCAAGATTATGGAGCTTTTTTTCGTTACGAATTTTCTCAATAAAAGCAAGCGGATATTCCTTATTTTCAAGACCCCCGTCAAAATTAAGAATATGGGTTTCAAGGCGGAGGTCTATACCGTTGACCGTGGGACGTTTTCCGATATAGCTCATAGAAGGTAAAAAACGCCCGTCAACAAAACAATACGTGAAATAAACCCCGATTGCGGGCAAAACCTGATTATTTATTTCCAAATTAAGGGTGGGAAACCCGATTTTCTTGCCGAGATTATCGCCCGTAATTTTTTTTGAAACTATGAAATAAGGACGTCCGAGCATATCGGCGGCGGTTTTCATATCCCCCCGCATTATCATACGACGGATATTGGTGGATTTTACACTCTGCCCCCTGAATTTATGTTCTCCGACCTCGGTAAGACTAAACCCGGTATTTTCGGCTTCCCTCTTAAGAAAACCGATACCCCCGCGTCCCCCGTTGCCGAAACGAAAATCATGTCCGACATACAGATGGAGGTCGGATATTTTATTCGTAATCCTGTATAAAAATTCCTCGGCGCTCAAATCCTTAACATCGGGAAAATCCAAATACACAAGACTGTCGATACCGAGACTTTCAAAAACCTTAATTTTATACCCGGGCGGAAAGATATAACCGCTGAAAATACGGGGATTGATAAATTTACGCGGCGCATCCCTGAAAGTAATAACAATCCTGTGGAAATTTTCGGCATCGGCAACAAGTTTATCCAGGATTTTTTTATGCCCAAGATGGATACCGTCAAAATTTCCGATAGTTACAAATGCGCGCTCATATTGCGGAAGTTTATCAAGTTTCTCAAAGACGGTCATTTTCTCCCCTTTCCGTTAAGCAGGCTTTCAATATGCGAATTTGCATCAATAAGATTTTTGGCAATAAAGTCCACAAAACTGAAGTCCTGACGGATAGTGTATTCGGTCGGCACCGCAATAGCATAGCATCCCGCATCCTTACCTGCCCTTGCGCCGTTCGACGAATCCTCCAGAATTGCGCAACAGGAAGCGGGGAGCGCCAGCTTTGAGACTGCGGTTTGGTAAATTTCCGGGTGCGGTTTGCCGTTTTGTATTGTGTCGGATGTTTGCAGGATATTAAAATACTTTCTGATATCAAGTTTATCAAGCGCCAAATCCAAAAAAGGGCGTTCCGCGCCGGTAGCCACTGCGAGCTTAAGTCTCCCGTTGAAGTTTTCAAGAATCTCGTAAAGCCCCGCCATCGGTTTAAGGTCATTCATCATCTTTTTTAGCATAATTTTGTCGCGCTCCTTCAGGAAATCCTCCGGTTTTACGGGAATCTCAAGGTCGTCTAAAAGAATAGTAACCGCCTCAAGCGGACTTCGCCCCATAAGTTTCCACCACGTAGCTTCGGAAATAGTTTTGCCGTATTCGGCAACCATCTCGCGTTCCGTTTCAAAATAAAGACGTTCCGTATCTATCATAAGACCGTCCATATCGAAAATCAAAGCAGATATCATCGTTTCAACTCCATTTTGAAAATTTTGCACACTCCATAATAAAGTCCCGCAAAAATCAGGAATACAAGTCCGCCGTATAACAACAGCAAAAGCGCATTGCTCTGCGGAATATATAAATATTTATAAACGGGATAAACAACTAAGGCGGTTAAACCGCTTATAATCGTAATCGCCGCAACTTTTACAAACAGCCCTTTTTCAAGCTCGCGAAGTTTTACATATTTTCTTAGCCTGATTAAGAAATATCCTGATGTCAACCATGCGGCAATCGAGTCGGCAACACCGATACCCGTCGCACCGATACTATCTATACGGGATATAAAATAAAGCCCCGTGCTTGCAGCAAGCAAAACTATATTTGCAACAAGCGGGGTTTTAGCGTCCTTTCTTGAATAAAAAATCTTTGCTAAAATCAGGTTAAGTCCCATAGGAGGAAGCGCGCTTGCATAAACCGCCGTTATGGTATAATTAAGTTCAAGCAGGTCGGTAGTATATTTTCCCGTATCGCCGATTATCCATACAAGTATATCGCGGTATGCGATATTAACTATTATATCGGGAAATACCGCAAAAAACATCGTAAACGGGATAATCAGGTAGAAAAACATAAAAAAACCTTCGCTGATTGTTTTCTCGAAATCGGTTTTGCTTGATTGAACCTCCGGCTTTGATAAAAGCGGAAGCATCACTGTGGCAATAGCCACCCCGACAATCCCGATAGGCGCTTGATTAAGCACCTGAGAGTTTTGTATTACCGTGAATGACCCCGACGGTAAAAACGAAACAAACAACGTAAAAACAAGCGACAATATCATCAATACTACCATATTAAGCGCGGTGGGGAAAAAAAGTTTAAAAAACTCCCTTAACGCCGGGTCGCGGAAATTTATATAAAGCCTGTATCTAAACCCTACACCGAAAAGTTCAATCAGTTCGATTAAAAACATCAGCGCCGAACCCACGGCAACACCGATACCTACCGAATAAACCCCGAATCGCCCGTGAAAGACAAGCGCAAACCCCACACATACAACGTTAAAAACTATCGGGGCGAAAGCCGGGGTTGTAAACCGTCTGTGCGAATTTAATATTCCCATACTTACCGCAAAAAGAAATATAAAAATCACAAACGGCATCATTATCATAGTAAGGACAATACTTTGCTCAAGCTCAATACTTCCCTCGGCAAACCCGGGAACAAAAATCGGAAAATACGAGCGGGCAAAAATTATACCAAGCGCGGTAATTGCTACCGTGAAAATCAGGAAAATATTTATAACGTTACTTGCGAAAAGATTCGCCTTCTCTTTGTCCTCGGTGTTCCTGCCCTGAAATACCGGTATAAAGGCATTGGCAATAACCCCCTCGCCTACGATTTTCCTAAGATTATTAATAACCCTGAAACTTGCGTGGAACGGGTCAAGTCCTTTGCCGAAAAGCGGGTTTATAACCGTCCATTTGACAATGCCCGTAATGCGTGAAAGAAAAGTTCCTATGGAATTAATAAGGGTATGCCTGTATGAAATCATACGCTTTGGTTTCATCTTTTCTCCTGTAACCGGCTTAAACAGACGGAAAGTTATTTCAATATGCCGTTAAACCCGTAGCGTGTAGTTATCCCTGTTTTTGTTTACTTATGCTGTTATCTCGATACGCTCGTTTTACTCGCACTTGATTACCGCAAGATGCTCACAGGCTAAAATCCCGTGTTATCAGGGATAATACTTTTAATATCGGTAATGTTCCGGCTTGTAGGGTCCGTTAACCCCTACGCCGATATAATCCGCCTGTTCTTTTGTAAGTTTCGTCAATTTAACGCCGATTTTTTCAAGATGGAGTCTTGCGACCTCCTCGTCAAGATGTTTCGGCAAGCGATATACCTTGTTTTCATAACTATCGCGGTTTTTCCACAGGTCAATTTGCGCAAGAGTTTGGTTGGAAAAAGAGTTCGACATAACAAACGAGGGGTGTCCCGTTGCGCATCCGAGATTCACAAGACGACCCTCGGCAAGTATAAATATCGAATGCCCGTCGGGAAAAATATATTTATCAACCTGCGGTTTGATATTGACTTTTTTAACGCCGGGGTATTCCTCAAGCTCACTGACTTGTATCTCGTTATCGAAATGCCCGATATTGCAAACGATAGCCTGATCTTTCATTTTAAGCATATATTCCAAAGTGATAACGTCCTTATTGCCCGTAGCGGTAACGTAAATATCGCCCTCGCCTAAGGTGTCTTCAACCGTAGCAACCTCATAACCCTCCATAGAAGCCTGCAAAGCGCAGATAGGGTCGATTTCGGTAACAATAACCCTTGCCCCCATCCCGCGAAGAGATTGAGCGGAGCCTTTACCCACGTCGCCGTAACCGCAAACTACCGCGACCTTTCCCGCAGTCATCACGTCGGTAGCGCGCTTTATCCCGTCAACCAAAGATTCGCGGCACCCGTAGAGGTTATCGAATTTCGATTTCGTAACGGAGTCGTTTACGTTAATAGCGGGAACAAGAAGCTCGCCCTTTTCCATCATTTGGTAAAGACGGTGAACGCCGGTAGTCGTTTCCTCCGAAACGCCCTTTAATTCCTCTATAACCCGGTGCCATTTATTAGGGTCGGATTTATAAATGTCTTTAAGAAGCGCATAGACAATTTTTTCCTCTTTGTTGGCGGATACGTTGTCAAAAACTGCGGGGTCGTTTTCCAATTTGTAACCGAGATGAACCAGCAGGGTGGCATCCCCGCCGTCATCAACGATAAGATTAGGACCCTTACCGTCGGGAAAAGAAAGAGCCTGAGCGGTAGCCCACCAGTATTCTTCAAGCGTTTCGCCTTTCCATGCAAAAACGGGAACGCCCGATTCGGCGATAGCGGCAGCGGCATGGTCTTGCGTTGAAAAGATATTACAGCTTGCCCATCGGACATCCGCACCGAGAGCTTTTAACGTCTCAATAAGAACCGCCGTCTGTATGGTCATATGAAGCGAACCCGATATGCGCGCACCTTTAAGCGGTTTTTCTTTTGCATATTTTTCGCGAATAGACATAAGTCCGGGCATCTCTTTTTCGGCAACTTCTATTTCCTTGCGTCCCCATTCCGCAAGACCAATATCTTTTACTTTATAGCTCATATTTGATATTTGATTCATCGTGTCCTCCGAAAAAATTTTTAAATATTGTAACTTATTTTTTCTTTTTAGTAAAATATATGCTGGTAAGGAAATAGGTTTGAATCCCACAATAAATCAGGAATTTTTATAAACCACATTTGCTTTTATAGTTTGCAATTAAGCCAAAAAATGTAAGCATAATCTTAAACAAAATCTTTCTTGCCAAGTTGGAATATTTCCGCTATAATAATGTCGGAGTGTGGGATTGAGGTATTGGGATGGGGACACTTTTTTTTGAGTAACTATCGGAGGGAAGTAACGGGTAGTTACAGAGGCGCAAGGAGGCAAGACAAAAACGCGGTTAGCGTGTCTGTTTAAGGGGAAATAAGATTGCAGGATAACGCCTGCGACTGCCTGTGGAAAAATTAAGAGTGATTGCGGATTTGGGAGCGGTCTCTTAATGATTTCATCTCTTCTTTTCGATTTCCTCTTTTGCGCCTGTATATTTGCAGGTTATACTAAACCTTGAAATTATAACGACAAAATGTCAAAGACGGGAGGGGAGGCAATGGAGCAATTAGTAAAAGATATGGAAAAATTAGTCGGCGAATTGGTCAACTCTAAAACTTCCAAAAACCGCATTACGTTTGTAAAAAAGCGCGACGGCAGGGTATCCGAATTTGACCCATCAAAGATTGCATCGGCTATAAACAAAGCCTTTGAGGCAAGCGGCGAAGGTAACCGTAATAGCGCGTGGGAAATTACCGCTGTTGTGGTAAGCAAGCTGTCGGGTTCTCAAGTCGAGATTGAGCATATTCAGGATATAGTCGAAGATACCCTTATGAATTTCGGTTTTCGTAAAACCGCCAAGTCATATATACTTTACCGTGCAAAACGCGCCGAACTTCGCAATATCAGCAAAACCTTAAACGAAAGTCTTAATATTATAGAGGATTACGTCAACCTTCGCGACTGGCGTATCAATGAAAACAGCAATATGAGTTATTCGCTTCAGGGGCTTAATTCCCATGTGTCATCCACCATTACGGCAAACTACTGGCTTTCAAAGATATATACCCCCGAAATAGGCGAAGCGCATAGAAGCGGCGCTATCCATATCCACGACCTCGGCTCTCTTTCCGCATACTGTGTCGGATGGGACCTTGAGCAGTTAATTATAATGGGATTTGGCGGTGTCGCCGGTAAAATTGCAAGCAAGCCCGCTAAACATTTTAGAACCATCCTCGGGCAGATAGTAAACTTTTTTTATACCTTGCAGGGTGAAGCGGCGGGCGCTCAGGCTTTTGCCAATTTCGACACTCTCCTTGCCCCGTTTGTCCGTTACGACAATCTTTCCTTTGACGAGGTTAAGCAGGCGATACAGGAATTTGTCTTTAATGTAAATGTCCCGACAAGAACGGGTTTCCAAACACCTTTTACCAACCTGACTTTTGATTTGGTTGTCCCGTCTTTCTTTAAAAATAAAGCGGTAATTATAGGCGGAGAACTTAAGGAAGAATGCTACGGCGATTTTAAGCCCGAAATGGATATGATTAACCGCGCTTTTGCCGAAATTATGCTTGAGGGTGATGCGTTAAACCGTCCGTTCACTTTCCCGATTCCTACGTATAATATAACTTCCGATTTTGACTGGGATAACCCCGAATATCAGGCAATATGGGAGATGACGGCGCGTTACGGAACGCCGTATTTCAGTAATTTCGTCAATTCCGATATGAGTGTCGAGGATGCACGAAGTATGTGTTGCAGACTTCGTCTTGATAACCGCGAAGTTCGCGAGCAGTTGGAAAAATCCAGTGTGGTTAAAGAGGATAAGCACGACTCCAAACTAAGACGCGGGGGTCTTTTTGCCGCAAACCCGATGACGGGTTCTATCGGTGTTGTTACCATAAACCTTCCCCGTATAGGATACTCCGCGCAAAACAAAGAGGAGTTCTTTACCGAGCTTGCCAAAGTTATGGAAATAGCTAAAACCTCGTTGGAAATGAAGCGAAAAATCGTAGAGGATTTGACTATGAGAGGGCTTTACCCTTACAGTAAAATCTATCTTGAGGATATAAAAAATCGAAGCGGTAATTACTGGACTAATCATTTCTCCACAATCGGGCTTATAGGAATGAATGAAGCGGTTATGAACCTGCTTAATATACCGTATAATCGAAATGAAGCCCGCGAGTTTGGGGAAGAGGTGTTGGAATTTATGCTTGATAAACTTGATGAGTTTAAAGCGGAGACAGGTCATCTGTATAACCTTGAGGCGTCACCCGCAGAGGGGGCAAGCTACCGTCTTGCACGCGCCGATAAAAAGCTCTATCCCGATATTCTCGCTTCAGGCACCGATGAGACTCCTTATTACACTAACTCGGTGCATCTTCCCGTAAACGATACCGATGATATTTTTGAGCTGTTGGACCATCAGGATAAAATGCAGTCGAAATTCACCGGCGGGACGGTTGTTCATATTTTTATCGGGGAAAAAATCGAGGATAATGCCTCGTTATCAAAATTGGTAAAAACGATTGCCGAGAAATACCATCTGCCGTATTTTTCAATCACCCCGACTTTTTCTATATGCCCCGTTCACGGGTATATCGCAGGGGAATATCATACCTGCCCGTATCCTCATACGGAGGAGGAGTTAAAGCAATACGGGAAATATATGGAGTGTATATAATTAGTTTGATTAAAATATTTGAAAATTGATAGAGGAGGGGATTATGACGGAAGGAAAAGGGCAAAATTTGGTAATACCTACGGAGGTATATTCAAGGGTGGTGGGATATTACCGTCCCGTTCAAAACTGGAATACCGGAAAACAACAGGAGTTTTCCGAAAGAAACACCTACGACAGGGCTTTTGAAACAATCAAGGCAAAAAGGGCTTTGGCTTAAATTTGACTTTCTCTCGGAGTTTAGATGTTTAAAGGTATTCAAAAAGTCTCGCTTATAGATTACCCCGGCGAAATTTGCGCGACGCTTTTTACGGGCGGGTGTAATTTCCGATGTAACTGGTGTCATAATTGGGATTTGGTTTTGCCGGAAAAGGTGATGTTGATTCCCGATATTTCCGAAGATGAAATAAAAGACTTTCTAATAACCCGTAAGGGCAAGCTCGGAGGAGTATGTATTACCGGGGGCGAACCCTGTATGTGGAAAAGCAACCTTGCCGAATTTATGCGATGGTGTAAAGCGGAGGGGTTTAAGGTCAAACTCGACACCAACGGGAGTTTTCCCGATGTCTTAAACGAATACCTGTCGAAAGGGCTTGTCGATTATATTGCAATGGATATAAAAAACAGTTTTTCCAAATACGCAAAGACTGTCGGACTTGACTCCGTCAATCTTGATAAGATAAAGCTATCGGTGGAAATCATAAAGAAAAGCAGGATTCCCCATACCTTCAGGACAACCGTTGTGCCTTCCTTAATTGAAGCCTATGACCTTTCGCAGATTGAGGAATTTCTCGGCGAAAAACTTATTCTTCAGGATTATCGTCCCGTATCAAATTACAGCGAAGTCAATTACGGATAAAATCCCGCGTTATTTTGACATTTTCAATTTAACCGTCTAAAATACCGATGTCGATTAAACAATATATAAATCTTGTTTTATTATTATTCAAAAATCAGGAGGTCGGGTATGAAATTGCTAAAAGCGGGGATTGTGGTTTTGTTATTGACTTTATCGGTTAGTCTCTATGCCGATAAAATCGTGTTGGTCAACGGGGATATTTTATCGGGGACAATTGTTTCCGAAAACGAGTATGAGGTGGTGTTTTTATCCGGGGATGATGAGATTGCAATTGCAAGAGCGGCAATAAAGGAAATCGAAAGGGATAAACCTGCCGAAGAACTCCCGAAGCCCGACAGACGGTTTATTAATCTGTCGATTTTTCCTCCCGTTTCAACGCAGGGTCATCTTTTGATAAGGGGCGAAAGACGGTTAAACTATATCCAGTTCGGGACTGTCGCCGCCTATTCAACATCGGTAAGCGGGATAACTTTCGCTCCGGTTTCGATAGTCGGCGAGGAGATGAGAGGTTTGCAAAACTCGTTGCTGTTGGGTTACAGCGGGAAATATATGGGCGGAATTCAAACATCCCTTCTAATTAATATTGCCGACGGCGGGGGACGCGGCTGGCAATGGGGTAATATCAATGTTGCAACGGGGAATTTTAGAGGTTTTCAGTTCGGTATATTCAACTACGCCAATAATTTTAGCGGGCTTCAGTTGGGTTTTATAAATTATAGCAGAAATGCCGGCAAGCAAATAGGGGTGATAAATATTGCAAAAGATGCTAAAAGCCGCTCTTTCGGGCTTATTAATTTTTACGGCAAGGGTTTTACCGAGATTGAAATTGGATTTAATACAGTTTTTCAAGCAAATATATTTATTAAGCACGGTATCAGAAACGGATATTTTATATACGGATTAAGTTCATATCCGTTTGTTGAACCGGTACCTTTGTTTAATTGGGGTTTCGGATATAAATTACTTAAAGACAGCGAAAAGTGGAAAATAAATATAGATATTATGATGGGAGTTGACGCTTCATCAATTGTAGGTATTTTTGAATATGGATATCGTTTTGAAGGACCCAGCCTCCAAATACGTCAAAGAAATTATTTGGAATATAAAATAAGAAATGATTTTTCAATATTAGGCGGTTTTTCACCTACATTTACTGCTTTTTCTTCATATGGCTATAAATATAGAAGCATATCTATAGAAATATCTAAAAGTGATTATATATGGTTAGCCGTAGATTTCTTCTTAGGTGTGCAGTTTAATTTAAGGTAGGATTTTTACCGTAAACTTATACAAGCCCTTTGTATCCGGATTATGTCTAAAACCGCTACCGTGAGCTTTACTCCCAGATTCCCATAACGACACGAACATAAAATCCGGTCAGTCCCATATACGGGCTTGCGCCGAGTTGAAGTTCGTTGGCTTTCCATTCGCCTACGGAAATATCATAGGTGAATCCCGCGCGCACACCGAATACAAAACCCAAACCCGTATTCGATGATTTCCCGTTGTCGCGGATAAGAAAATCAAATCCGAGCGCAATATTGCCGGTAAATATATCTCTCTCGAAACTTCGCAAATTTATGGGATTATCAAGGAAAGTATCGAAACTGAAATCCCCCTCCTCGGTAACGCGCAACTCGATTTTTCCGTATCCCAAGCCCGCAAGAGGGTAGATTTGAAAGTTTTTCAATCCGAGCAGTAAAAACCCGATGTTGAAATATGAATACTGTCCTGAAAACGAGGATGTAAAATTACCGTGTCTTTCGGTTCTCGACAGGATAGCAAAATACTCAATTTCGGTGATTATACGGCTTTGAATAAGCTGATACCCGCCCCCCACCTGTAAATACTCACCCGGTATTAAAGGCATCCCGGATTTTTCAAGGCGGAAATTCATATCATCGGGACTGATAAATGTTCCGCCGAATCCCCCGATAAGTTTCCCGCAAAACATATCAACGCCGGGACGCTTGGCAAAACCCTGCGAAATTGTAGAAAAAATCACTATGATTAAAAAAAATAACTTCATCATTCATATCCTTAAATTGTTTCCGTTTATTGTATTTGATTATAAAGAGGGAAAGGTTTACAGTCAAGAAACGAAACTGCAAAGAAAACTCGGAAATTTAATCTTTATAAACTTTTTGAAATTGTTCGGGATATTTAAGCGAACGAATATCTATATCAATATCCAAATCAGGCCAATTAAACTGTTCGGGGTCAAGTCTCTTTATATTTAAGATTTGTTCAACAGTCGCTTTTTTGAATTTAGGATAATCTTCAAAGTTGACAAAATATTCCTCATTATCGACTATTATCCAAAACCCGAGGCGCTCTATATTTGTAACCTCATAATCCAAAGTGTTTGTTCCATTTTTCGATAAAATCATTCTGTTACCCCTTCACTATTTTTTCAATCTCCGTTAATTCACTTTCCTTGAGATAAAAAAATACGGATAACGACACAATCGGTTCTAACCAAAATTTTGCAGTGCCTTCAGGGCTTTCTATATGAACATGGCGGCGCGACTCCTCACGGCTATTGAAAAAGAAACGATATTTTCCATATCTAAAAATCGTAGGCACTTGCAACTCCATATCTAAACGGAAAAAGCATTGTAATTCAGTTATACATAAGTTTAATATCCATATTGCGTATAGTCAAGAACAAAATATATTAAATCTTTTTAGATTATAAAGAGGGAAAGGTTTACAGTCAAGAAACGAAACTGCAAAGAGAATTACCTGTGCCTGTCCACGCCGGCCTTTAAGCACCATTCCTCGACGGCACATCTTGAACAAAACGGTGACACGGGCTTGCAAATTGTCTGCCCGAACGCCACCAGTATATCGTTATAGCGGTTCCACCATTTCACGGGAAGTTTTTCACGAAGCGCAAACTCGCTTTGTTCCGGCGTTTTTGTTGCTATATATCCCCATCGGTTGGAAATTCTGTGGACGTGTATATCAACGCACATAGCGGGTTTGCCGTATCCGAGCGATACAACCAAATTAGCGGTTTTCCTGCCGACACCGGGCAGGGTTAAAAGCTCCTCAATATCCGACGGGACTTTGCCGTCAAACTTTTCGATAAGAATTTGCGATATTTCCACAAGACGTTGCGACTTGACACGGTAAAACCCCACGGGGTATATAAGTTTCTCGATTTTACCCGCGCCGAGTTTAATAAACGACTGAGGGTCGGGAAAAGTTTCGCTAAAGAGACGGGTTACCGCTGCGGTAGTTGTCTCATCCTTTGTGCGAAGGCTTAAAATCGTTGCAACAAGCACCCGAAACGGCAGACTATTGTCGGAAAGCCCCATAGTTTCTGCAACAAAGGTAACTATCGGCGCTTTCCATTTAGGATATTCTTTTAAAAGTATCTCAAGCATCTTTTCAACGGTTTCACCGCTTAACTCCATATTTCCGCCTCTCAAGTTTCGCATATTTTAGCACAAGGGGAGGTTTTTTACAAGGACTTACCATAAACCTTACTTTTAGATTGAAAAAAATGACGAATGATTATATAATTAAAGGCAAAATTTTTTATCAATAGAAAATACATATAAACCAATCTACACAAGGAGACACTATGACACGCGATTTTGATATGATAAGCAATGTCTATGCTAAGCTGAAACAAAAACAAACCCAAGCCCGCGAACTGTTAAACCGTCCGCTTACGCTCGCGGAGAAAATACTATATTCCCATCTCTGGGAAAAGACAGACAAGCCGTTTAAACGGGGTGAGGATTACGCGCTTTTATCTCCCGACCGCGTTGCTATGCAGGATGCTACGGCGCAGATGGCGCTTTTGCAATTTATGCAGGCGGGGATGGATAAAACCGCCGTCCCTACCACTGTCCACTGCGACCATCTTATTGTAAGTGAGGACGGATGTAAACCCGACCTTGAACGCGCCCTTGAAACCAACAAAGAGGTTTACGACTTTCTTAAAAGCGTATGCGCACGTTACGGGATGGGTTTTTGGCAACCGGGCGCCGGGATTATCCATCAGATTATCCTTGAAAACTATGCGTTTCCCGGCGGTATGATGATAGGCACGGATTCCCATACCCCTAACGCCGGCGGGCTTTCGATGGTCGCGGTCGGGGTCGGCGGCGCTGGTGCCGTTGACGTTATGGCGGGGATACCGTGGGAACTCAAATGGCCTAAAATTATCGGCGTTAAACTGACCGGCTCGCTAAGCGGATGGGCTTCGCCTAAGGACGTTATACTGAAACTTTTGGGTATTCTCACGGTCAAGGGAGGGACGGGGGCTATTATCGAGTATTTCGGCGAGGGTATAAATTCGATTTCGGCAACGGGACGCGCTACTATTACCAATATGGGAGCGGAACTCGGCGCTACAACTTCTATTTTCCCGTCGGATAATAAAACCGTAGAATTTCTTAAAATCACGGGACGCGAAGAAGTCGCAAAACTTGTCGCGGATAATATCAGCCTGCTTAATCCCGACAAGGAAATTACGCAAAATCCGGAAAAATATTTCGGCAAGGTTATCGAGATAGATTTAAGCAAACTCGAACCCCATCTCAACGGTCCGTTTACGCCGGATAAGGCGTGGGCTATATCGCAGATGAAAAGCGCGGTTAAGGAAAACGACTATCCCGAAGAGCTTTCCGCATCACTGCTTGGAAGTTGCACAAACTCAAGCTATGAGGATATAGATAAGGCGGCAAAAATCGCCGAACAGGCGCTTGCCCGCGGTATCAAAGCCAAGTCGGCATTTTATATATCGCCGGGTTCTTCCGCCATACATAAAACTATCGAAAGAGACGGGCAGTTGGATATACTTCAAAAATTCGGAGGTGTTTTGCTTGCCGATGCCTGCGGGCCTTGTATAGGAATGTGGAATCGCAAGGATACCCCGGTAGGAGTAAAGAATTCCATTGTTACAACCTTTAACCGTAATTTTGCAAAGCGCGCCGACGGTAACCCCGAAACCCGCGCATTTGTTACCACACCTGAACTTGCCGCGGCTCTCGCTGTTGCAGGGCGAATTACCTTTAACCCCGCAACCGATACGCTAAAGGATGCAAACGGCAACGAGTTTAAACTAACTCCGCCGATAGCCTCACAACTGCCGAAAGACTTTGCCGACCCGGAAATCGGGCTTATTATGCCTCCCGAAGACGGCGGAAATATCAAGGTCAATGTTAGCCCGTCAAGCGAACGGTTACAACTTCTTTATCCGTTCCCGAAATGGGATGGAAACGACTTTGAGGATATGCCCGTATTAATCAAAGTCAAGGGTAAATGCACCACCGACCATATTTCTATGGCGGGACCCTGGCTTAAATACAGGGGGCATCTCGATAATATATCGGATAACCTGTTGCTTGGAGGGGTAAACGCATACACCGATGAAACCGGTAAAACCTGCAATATTTTTACAAAAGAGCAGGATACCGTTGCAAAAGTCGCGAGAGATTATAAATCGCGGGGCAAACTTTGGGTTATTATCGGTGATGAGAATTACGGCGAGGGGTCATCGCGGGAACACGCCGCAATGGAACCCCGTCATCTCGGCGGAATTGCCGTAATAGTCAGGAGTTTTGCCCGTATCCACGAGACAAACCTCAAAAAACAGGGTATGCTTGCGCTTACTTTTGCCGACCCCGCCGATTATGATAAAATCCGTGAGGATGATACCCTGTCGATTAAGGGGCTTGGCTCGTTTGAAACGGGAAAACCGCTAACTCTTGTTATTAAACACGCCGACAATTCAAGCGAGGAATGTTTGCTAAATCATACGTTCAGTCAAACCCAGATTGAATGGTTTAAAGCGGGAAGCGCTCTTAACCTGATTTCGGCTAAGAACGGATAGGAAGTTTAAGGTTTATACTATGGATATATTAGATTGATTTATGACGGTTATGGATTTTCAAAATCTCGCGTTGGAAGTCCTCGATGGATGAGACGGAGATAACAGGGTCAAAGCGGTCGTCAATCCGTTCTCCTGCGAGTTTTGCGCTCCACCCGTCGGAGTTGTCAAAAGCAATAACGGGTTTACCGTAGCAAACGGCAAGCGCAATCTCGGATAAAGTGCCGGATTTTCCTCCCACTGCAACAACCGCATCCCCGGCAAGCACGTTGACCGAATTTCTTGCCCATCCTATACCGGTAGGAATTGTAACGGATGAGTAATGGTTGCCGCCGTCTATATCTTCCGTATTAAGAATTGAAATCGCCAAACCGCCGTTATCGAACGCGCCCTTACTTGATGCCTGCATTACGCCGTTGTTTCCGCCGTTAAGTAATACCCATCCCTGCTTTGCGGCAAAAGCTCCGATATTATATGCTATGCGGTTATTCGTTTCGTTTTCAACGCTGTCTCCGATTACTACAAGCTGAAACCTGCGGTTTTTTCTCATTCACGCTCCTTTGTTTTCCTGAGTATTACAAAGTCGTTGGCATAAAGCGTAAAAGCGCGTTTTCTCTTGAGAGGATAGTTTTTGAATATATCAATAAAGTCGCCGTTCCCGGCATAATTGGTTATATCAATACTGATGTTCTTTTCACTGTTATTAATAAGAATATATAAATGTTCGTTATTGAAAAATCTCTCAAAGCCGATAGCCATATCTTTGGCGAAGAAAAATTTAATTTCGCCGCGACGTAAAACCTCGTTCTCATTGCGAATTTTGATAAGAAACTTATAAGCATCGTAAATTTGTTTATTCCACTCATTTTTATTCCAGTTCATAAACTTGCGGTTGTCGGGGTCTTTGTCTCCCGTCATTGCGATTTCCTCACCGTAGTAAATCGAAGGAGCGCCGACATAGGTAAACTGAAAAGCGAGAGCAAGCATAACCCTGATTGGGTCGTTTTCCGCGATGGTAAAAAATCGCGCCGTATCGTGTGAGGATAACAGGTTCATCATAGCAAAATTCGCCTGCATAGGGTAATCAAACAGTTGTTGCCCGATTTGCTTAACAAACTCCTCGGCATTAATCTTTCGTTTAGCAAAAAACGAAACGGTGGCATCCCTGAAACGGTAATTCATCGAGGCATCAAACTCATCTCCCATAAGCCATTGCGATGCGTTATGCCAAATTTCGCCGACTATATATTTATCCTCATCGACAGACTTTACCGTTTTACGAAATTCTTTCCAAAACGGATGGTCAATCTCGCAGGGAACGTCAAGACGCCATCCGTCCGCACCTTTCTCAAGCCACATCCGCGTAACGTCAAGCAGATGTTTTTTCACTTCGGGATTATCGGTGTTCAGTTTAGGATGCACGGGGAAGTTCCACCAGCAATCATAATTAGGTTTTCCATCCGCCATAAGAGGAAATTTTTTGATAAAATACCAGTCTTTATACGCGGATTTTTCACCTTTGTTTTTTATATCCTCGAAAGCCCAAAACGAATTTCCGGTGTGATTAAAAACCCCGTCAAGAATAAAACGCATTGACTTGTCTTTCAGCTTTTTGACAAATTTATTGAAAACAGCCTCATCGCCGAAATGAGGGTCGATTTTGGTATAGTCGGAAGCATCGTATTTGTGAGTTGAAGGCGCTTCAAAAATCGGGTTAAGATACAAGGCATTAGCCCCGAGTTCTTTTATGTGGTCGATTTTTTTGATTATTCCGTCAAGGTCACCGCCGTAGAATGTATCGGGTTTCGGGGGAGTTTTAGGGTCTTTAATATCGGGAGGGTTCAGGCGGGGATTCCCGTTATAAAACCTTTCGGGAAATATCTGGTAAAATACGGCATCCTTAACCCAATCGGGGGAGGTAAATGATGCGGCTTCGGGTTTTTTATACTCGAAATTCTCAACCTCCCACTCCGAATCGACCAACCCGTTTTTACCGAAATAGTCAAAACCCCCGTCCGCGCGGTCAACCTCAAAATAATACAAAAGATTCTTAGCGGAGGTGCATCCGTTCTCAAGTTTGAATATCATATAGATATAAACCTCATCACGGAAAAGTTCATAGCCGTTTACGGTATTAATAAAGTCATCGACAACAACGATAAGTTTAGCGCCTTTATATTTTTCGCAGTTAAGTATAGCGCGCATATAGAAACTGTGTTCGGAATAGAAATCAATGCAATCCGGGGAATGGAAAAAGTTATCGGTAAGTTTAGCCTTGCCGACTTTTAAAACCGAGTTTTGAAATCCGTTACCGTTGCTTTCGGAGGGAAGATTCGGGTCGAGATGGTATTCCTTACCGTCAACCAAATATTTGAAATGGTAAACCCCCGATGGAAGTTTTGCCTCGCCCCACCAGATATTATCGCCGTCATCATCCTCTAAAACGAGATTGCCCGGCTCCCATTCATTGAAATCCGCCACAACTTCAACGCTTTTCGTATGATAATGCGCCCCGTATTTGAAAAACACCCTGTATTTTTCGCTCATAAAAATCCCCATTTGATACTAACAGACTAATATTATAAATCGAAAGATATATAAAGGCAAATTTGTATAAGATTCATACGCAAAATTTCCGCTTTATTGTCGTCCAAAGCAAAGAGTTCCTGTGTAACTCCAAAAATGAAACTTCCTCCCCACTTTATTCTGTTTTTCACAGGAGACCTCCGTCTTGTGTTCTGTGATAAGCTGATGTTTTATGAAACAGCCTTATTTTTTTCGTCGGCAATTTTTTCCACATCAATTCTATATCCGCATAGTTTATAACGTTATATAGATGCCGTTATCCCGTTTTTTTGCTTGGATATAACCCCGGCGTTGACCGAAATATTATCGGCGTATGGTAAAGTGAAATTCAAGTCCCGGATTTTCGGTCAAACGGTGAAATTTTCCGGGAAAAAAAGGCAATGTTCGGGACATTCTCACTTTTAAGGCTAAGGATGGAGTTGTTTTTTTGAGTGGGCAGGCGATAAAACCGGATTTACTTAATTAACTTATGACGGTGATGGAAAAACTCCGATGCTCAAATGCGGAAAGGTTACAAGCGTTTATACTAAAAAGTAAAGTTATTCTTTGTTTCAGGTGTTTTCGGCAAGTTTTACTATCAATTTGACTAAGTTTTCAAGGTCGTCAATCGGAATATATTCATCGGTTGAATGAACGTTCATCATACCCGATGCGAGAGTTACGGCGATAATACCCTGCTGATTATAGATATTGGTATTGCTTCCCCCTCCGGTTTTCTCATGCCGAGGTTCAAGCCCCAAATCGGTGATTGCCTTATTTACAAAACGAATAATATCGGAATCGGTATCAAAAGAGAAGCCTTTATACTCCTCTTTTTGCTCAATTTCAACGCCGAGCGCCTCCCCTTTATGCTTATCGACAATCATCTGGACTTTCTGGTGGATAGTTTTAATATCGTTGAAGTCTAATGAGCGGTATTCGCCCCTGATAATACACTCATCGGGGACAATATTATTAGCCTTACCCCCCTCGACAATACCCACGTTGGCGACCGTGTCGGTGGAAATTTTTCCCTGCGGGAGGTCGGTTATAATTTTCGCACCGATTTTGATTGCGCTTATGCCTTTTTCTGGCGCTATTCCCGCATGGCTTGCCTTACCGCGGATTTTTATTTCATATTGGTAATGGAACGGTGCGGATATTATTACTCCTCCGACAGCCCCGTGCGAGTCCAAAACAAATCCGTAATCCGCCTTGATTTTTGAAAAATCCAAATGCTTGACCCCCATCAGCCCAACTTCCTCGGCGGTTGAGAATATAAAATACAAGTCCCCGTGTTCAATACCGGAGTTGACTATTTCCTCGATAGCGATAACCATAGCGGAGCTTGCCGCTTTATCGTCTGCTCCGAGAATTGTATCGCCCTTGCTTTTTATTATATTATCTTCTATTACCGGTTCGATACCTATTCCCGGCTCCACCGTATCCAAGTGAGAGTCAAAAAACAACGATTTTTTCGGGGTTTTGGAATTGGCAGGTATTTTTACTATCAGGTTGGCGGACCCCATCCCGACTTCTTTTAGTTCGTAGGTAAGCAAATTTATTTCCACATGCATAGGTTTGACACGTTTTTCTATATAATCAAGCATATTTTTTTCTTTGAACGCAAGGGAATCAATTTTTACCTGCTTGAAAAACTCATCAACAACGCGTTTACGAATATCTTTCATTAGTTCTCCTCGATAATGCGAGTCCATACCTCACTGTTTGTAAAAGACATAACATAATAGACATCATACTCAAAGTCGAAGTATGCCTGCCAAGCGCTTACAAAAACGCTAATTTTGTTTTCATCTTCCATCGGGGTCAGTATATAATAAGTGTTTTTAACAAGCTCATTGGTGAAAATTATATCGGCGACTCTTTCGGGAACGTAGTTTGCGATAAATTTAGGAGTATGGTCTTTTTCGGTAATTTTTATCCGTTCCTCTGAGAGATATTCTATATCGGCGCCGATACTTTCGCCGTTTTCACCTACTATTACTCCCTTGTAATTGTCGATAATGATACGGGTTCGCCTTCCCCGCATCCAATATCCGTTAATATCTACAGGCGGTTTTACTAACCTTGTGCAGGCAAAAAACAATACGGCAAAAGACACAAGAGCAATTTTGTATTTCATATATTTTTCCTGTAATTACTCGATACTTAATTATACGCAAAGACCGTTAAATAATCAAGTAGATTAGGATGGGTTTTTAATAAAATCGGTAATTGTGCGGTTACGGATAATGGAGTATTCAAAATTCGTTTTTCGGGAAGCAAAATTCAGTAAAACCCCGATTTTTAAATGTCGTTCCAAAAAAGAAAGGATACATCTAAGTCCAAAAAAGAGAGTTCCCAAAAAAGTTAGTAAAAAGGCAAAAAAAAACTCCTTGTTCTTCCGAAAATTATCGAAAAAGAACAAGGAGAAAAAA